>Ga0351854_1027_pt1 | contig 31294 bp, 28 predicted proteins | sample BONcelHFGM3001C9_FD_206793 | JGI IMG/M metagenome (GOLD analysis project Ga0351854, IMG submission 206793) | Enriched cells from coal bed in the Powder River Basin, Montana, United States - BONCAT cells FGM rep2 HSBNCT.FGM.300.1.C9 ...
AAGCCCTTCTTAAAGGTGCGGAAGAAAATCTTAATATTACGGAACAGGTATGTAAAGATAATCTGAAAGCTCTGGAACAGTTAAATAATTCAAAAACCGGTTATAATGTGGTAGTGGAAAATAAAAAAGCAGGTGAGCAAGAACTTCAGAGATTGATAAAACAGCCCCTTTCTGAAGACATAAAAGTGGCAGAGGGAAAGGTAAAAGAAGCAAGAGCAGCCCTGAAGAGAGCAAAAGCCCATATGAATTTTACAGTCCTCCTCTCCCCTATAGACGGAGTAATTTTAGAAAAAAGTGTCAATCAGGGCCAGGGTATAACCCCGGGGACTGCACTTCTGAGAATTGCCAGTAAGAGAGAACTGGAAGTAAGGGTGAATTTTGACGAGAAAAAGCTTTCTTCCATAAAAACCGGACAGACTGCCTATGTTAACCTTGATGCCTATCCTGATATGACACTTGAAGGAAAAATCTATGAAATTGCTCCTTCAATCAATCCAGGCACAGGCACAGTAGAAATAAAAATAAAACTCCTTGAAATACCTGAATATATAAAACCTGATATGACAGCAGACACAAATATTATAATATATAAAAAAGATAAATGTCTCACTCTTCCCAGAAACTGTGTATTAAAAGAAAATAATAAAAAATATGTTTTTATTCTGAACAGAGGGAAAGAGGAAAAAAGGGAAGTAATAACAGGTGCGTCAGGCAGTGATTATATAGAAATCAGGGAAGGTTTAAAGATAACGGATCAGATTGTAATAAAAGAACAGAGGTGAAAAGTGAGTAGTGAGCAGTTACAGTAAGTTGAGAGTTGAGAGTTGAATATTTAACTATAAACTTTAAACCTTAAACTTTAAACTCTCTTACGCATCACGCATCACGCATCACGCATCACGACTAAATGCCATACGAAATACTTATTGCCATAAGACATTTACGTTCAGGCGGTCTCCAGACTCTTCTAATCATAGGAGGGGCCACCATAGGTGTTGCCATGTTTATTGTAATTTCTGCTTTATTAAACGGTTCAAAGGCAGAAATAATAAAAAAAGTCACAGGTACAGGTGCTCATATCGTTATAAAAGAAGAGGACAGGGAACCTAAAACACTTGAAGAGATAAATTTAAGTAAAATAAAATCAGGAACTTTACTTTTTACAGATCAGGAAAAAGTTTCTCAGAGAAAAGCAAAGATCTCTTCATGGCCAATACTTAAAGAACAGCTCTTCAAAATAGATAAAAATATTGAAGCCCTTTCTCCAAAAGCAAGCGGCCAGTGTTTTATATCAAGAGGAGAAAAGACCATGAGTATTCTCCTTGATGGAGTAATACCTGACATGGCAGATAAGGTTGTGAATATATCGGAAAAAGTAAAAGAAGGTTCATTCCTTTCTCTCGGTAATGATCAGATAGTTATAGGTAAAAAACTTGCAAAAGATCTGGGAGTAAAATTAAAAGACAGGGTTCGTATTTTGTCCCCTGAAGGTATTTCAAGAACCTTTATGGTAAGCGGAATATTTTCTATGGGTGCAGGAAGTATGGACGAAGGTTATGCCCTTACCACACTGGACAGTGCACAGCAGATCTTCAAACTGGATAATGATATAATAAGCCTTGAAATACATCTGAAAGATATATATTCTGCCGATGAAGTGGCAAAAAAAATTAAAGCACAGACAGAATATAAAGCAGAAAGCTGGATGACTACAAATATCGGTCTCATGCAGGCAATAAAAGCACAGGATAATACAGGATATTTGATTAAATATTTCTCTATGGTCATAGTGGCACTGGCAATAGCCAGTGTGCTTGTCGTATCTGTCATAGAAAAATCAAGAGATATAGGCATACTTAAAGCCATGGGAGCAACAAATAAAAGTATAGTCAGAATATTCCTTATAGAAGGACTCATTGTCGGTCTTATAGGCGCTATAGTAGGAACGTCTCTGGGGCTCTGCATGGCTTATGGATTGAAACAATGTTCCACTGAAATAGAATTTGAAGGCTCTACCTACAGTTCTTACCCTATGGAATTTAATTTTTCAGATATAATTACTGCAATGGCAACTTCTATTTTAACAGGTTTACTGGGCGCCATATTCCCGGCAAGGAGGGCGGCAAAAATGGAGGTAGTAAGTTGCCTGAAAAGACTTTGAAAGAATGGACATGCTTTTTATGGCCTGTAATTACGTTTCTAAGCATGGCCTTTATGTTATGAACATAAGTTTATCAAATATAATAGAGGAGTCCTTCAGGTGCATGGATTTTGCTATGTTCTATAGGTGAAGGTTTTCTGCTCCTCCTGCCGGTGAAGTTCCTCTATGGTACGGATCCCCGGGTGATGGTCTACCGGCTTAAAATCGTATAGGCCTGAAGATCTGAACCATCCTCTCTTCTTCTTTTGCTTTGAAGTCATTCAGCGTGTCAGTGTATAAATCCTTTAGATTATTTATACTCATAAAACTGTAGTTTGGGGTATAATAATTCTTGACGTTACAACTATCTATTTCCTCTTCTGTCATCTCATTCACTGGCTTTACTGGCTGTTTTTCTTCATCTAAGCTATCAAGGTATATTTCAAGATCTCTTTCCATGCCTGGCATTGTTTTTCTCCTCCTTTGGCCACACGTGTGACTTTTTTAAAATATTTAAGCCGGGATTATTTCACCCGGCCTTTATTCTTACCACTTACTGACTGCCTGTAATACTCTTGCTTTTCTTTCTTCATTCTGCTGTTTCTTCTCAGTCCGTGCCTTCACCCATACTGCAAGTTGATGTTTACACACTGAGTTATTCTTTAAGAAGTCATCACAGGTGCAAGACACATTGCCGGCCTCGTCTTTACTCACTTTATACTGCCTGACTTCGTGAGCTTTCTTACTCTTGCCTTTGCCGGTTCCCAGATTAAGGACTATGTAATGATTTTGCCATTTACTTACCAGAAGATTGTTTTTGTCTCTTTCGTATGTTTCCCACCGGACTATTCTTTTTGTTGATGTCATTGTAATTGCCCCCTTCTTTGTGGTAGAATGTGATTGGATTTAATTGAAACTTTTGTTTCACAAGATAGGCTTGTTGGTAGCAAGTCTATTTTGCATTTTAGCCTTATTTACTGATTATTTACTCTACTATCCGGTGACCTCGTGAGTCGTAGTGCTTCCGACCTCCTGTCAGTTCAGGTCTACCAGTCCCACCCCGTAAGTCCCTTCTTCGTTCCCTTTGTTCTTTCCCTTGACTATATATTACTATAATTTTATAGTTTGTCAATAGTTTTATTATAAATTAATAAATATTTTATAGTTTCTTTGTTGACATTTTATAACTCACCTCTTATAATATTAACAAGGAGGGTATTTTAACAATGAAAACTAGAAAAGAATTAAGAGATGAGAGAATAAAATTAGCAAGAGATCTTAAAGAAAAAGGCCTTACCTTTGAGGAAATAGGCAAGCAATTAGGGATTACCCGTCAACGTGCCAGTGCTATATTTCTATCTGATGCACATGCTCCTTCTATTACAAAATGGAGTAAACTGTATCCAACTTTCATCGAAGAATATACAGTAAATGATTTACCTATGAATAAAATAGCTGAAAAATATAAATGTCCCATAGGTATTATTCAAATTTGCTTTAAAAAGAATGGAATAAAAGCAAATAAAAGAAGAGGTAGAAAGCCATCCTCTGAAGTTACCACATAAGGGAAAAAATTATGCCTAAAAAGAAAGATGATAGTTTCAAGCAAATAGGAGACCAATTAGATAGAAAGTTTAATACCCTTGAAGAAGGGCAAGAATTACTATTAAAAATACATTTTGACTTAGAAGTTAAAATGGATAAAAGATTTAATGAAATGGATGTTAAACTGGATAAAGTTCTGTCTGCTGTTTCCAACCTTGTAATTACCACAGATGCTATAAAACAAGAGGTTGCTGTAATAGGTGATAGAGTAAGGCAGCATGAAGATAAACTAGAAGCTATATCATAAAAAGGAGATTATCATGGAAGAAGTATTAAAACAGATATTATCAGAACTTAAGGAATTTAAACAGGAATTCCAGGAATTTAAGCAGGAAACAAAAGAAAGATTAACTTCCCTGGAGACTGGTCAAAAGAAGTTAGAGGAAAGCATGAATAAAAGATTTAATAGGGTAGATGGCGATCTAACTCCTATTATAAAGTCATTAGCAAAAATAGATTCTTCTCTTGAAAGATTAAATTCTACAGTCAGAAGTCATTCAGCACAAATCAGAGATCATGACTCAAGGATTGAATATCTGGAAGAAGTTAAAGCCTGATAAGTGCTATTAATGAATTAAGTGGATATAATAATTGAAGGCCCCCTCCGTAAGAAGGGAACCCCATGCAAAAACATTATACCATTCTTCAAATAAAAAAGGAAGAATTACCATGAGACGTGTAGCAATATACATCCGTGTCAGTACGACGGAACAGGCAGAAGAAGGATTTTCAGTCCCGGCACAAAAGGAAAAACTTATAAACTACTGTAAAGCCCGTGAATGGATAATTTCCGATATTTACATTGACCCGGGATATTCCGGCAGCAACATCAAAAGACCAGCTATACAAAAACTCATAGCAGACGTGAAAAATTTTGACATAGTTCTTGTTTACCGCCTGGACAGATTAAGCCGGTCTCAAAAAGATACACTTCATCTGATAGAAGACATATTTCTTAAAAATTCAGTTGACTTCATTTCACTTACTGAAAGTTTTGACACTTCAACCCCATTCGGGAGAGCTTCTATAGGAATTCTCTCTGTATTTGCACAGCTGGAAAGAGAAAACATAAAAGAACGGTCGAAAATGGGTAAAAAGGAAAGAGCTAAAAACGGATTGTTTCCTGGTAAATAGAATAGTAATTTTTGACAAAGAAATTAAGATAGAATGGACTTTTTAATAACTTTTCTGCAACATGAGGTATCGGTCAAGATGGAGCATGTGGCAGTCATAAGGTACGGGTAAAATATGAATAAACATGTAATAGAAACAGTAAAACTTACAAAAACCTACCCTGGCATAGTTTCTGTAACAGTGCTCAAAGGAATTGACCTGACTGTAAAAGAAGGGGAACTTGCTGCCATTGTAGGTGCCTCAGGGTCAGGGAAAAGTACCCTTTTGAATATGCTCGGAGCTCTTGACAGACCTACTGAAGGGAAAATTTTCATAGACGGCACTGATATAAGTACATTAAATAATAATGATGTGGCCCATCTCAGAAATAAAACAATAGGCTTCATATTTCAATTCCATTATCTTCTGGCAGAATTTACGGCCCTTGAAAATGCCCTCTTTCCATCTATGATAAACAGAGGTAAGATTATGAAAGAAGACAGAGAAAGAATGGCACAGGTACTTACAGACATGGGACTCGGCAAAAGACTTAAAAACAAACCTTCGGAATTGTCAGGAGGGGAACAGCAGAGGGTGGCCATAGCAAGGGCTCTTTCCAATTCCCCGAAGATTGTCCTTGCAGATGAACCGACTGGAAATCTGGATACTCAGAATACACAGATAATATTTAATATACTTCGTGATTTAAATCTTAAATATAATATAACCTTTCTTCTCGTAACTCATGATCAAAACCTGGCAAAACAGATGAACAGAATTATTACTATAAAAGACGGAGAGATTGTTAATGATATAAAAAATTAATCAGGAGGAGACTTTTAAAACAATGTCCCCTGTTCAGGCTTAATTTCTTTCACCATCTCTTCAAATTCTTCACCTTTCATTATCTTCACACCAAGTGACAGGGCTTTATCAAGTTTACTTCCAGGTTCTTCCCCTAAGAGAAGAAAATCTGTTTTCTTACTTACAGATGAACCGACTTTACCTCCTCTTTCTTCTATAATGGTTTTAGCTTCATTACGTGACAGAGTGGGAAGGGTTCCTGTAATGACAAATTGTTTTCCTGACCAGATTTGATTGCTCTTTTCGGGTTTTTCATGTTTCTCCTCATAAACCTTTACTCCGGCCCTTTTAAGAGTATCTATTAAGAGAAGATTTTCCTTCTGAGAGAAAAATTCTACAATACTTCCTGCCACTTTCGGACCTATTTCATGGATATTCAAAAGTTCTTCCACTGTTGCCTTAGATAAATCTTCAAGGGAAGAATAGTTTTCTGAAAGGATACTTGCCACATGTTCACCTGCATGTCTTATTCCCAGTGCATAGATGAGTCTTTTCAGAGGTCTGTCTTTTGACATTTCTATGGCATTTAAAAGGTTTGTAGCAGATTTTACCCCCATGCCTTCAATTAATGAAAGTTCTTCTAACTTTAATTCGTAAAGGTCGGAAACATCATGTTTTATAAGACCTTCTCCTATTAACTGCTCTACCCTTGCTTTCCCCATACCTTCAATATCCATGGCATCACGTGAGGCATAATGACATATATTTCCTTCCAGTCTTGCAAAACAGTTAGCATTTTTACATCTTGCCACTGCTTCTCCGGAAGGTTTTTCTACAGTGGAAGAACATCTCGGACAGGCAGAAGGCATAATAAACTCTTTTTCTCTTCCTGTTCTTTCTTCTTTAATAACCTTTACTACTTCAGGGATAATCTTTCCTGCCTTGTGAACGACCACTCTGTCACCTATAAGAATATCTTTTCTTCTTATTTCATCTTCATTATGCAGTGTTGCCCTGCTTACGACAGAACCATCTATTTCTACCGGCTCAAGATGGGCCACAGGAGTCAGAGCACCTGTTCTTCCAATGTAAACCTGAATATCCTTTATTACTGTAGTAGCCTCTACTGCAGGAAATTTATATGCTATGGCCCATCGAGGGCTTCTGCTTACTGCTCCCAGTATTTCCTGTTGGGAATAGGAGGAAACCTTTACAACCATACCGTCTGTTTCATAGGGAAATTCATTTTTTTTATCTTTCCAGAGAAAACAATATTTTATTACTTCATCTATGCCCCGGCAGATTTTACAGTGTTCTACTACTTTAAATCCAAGATTCTTTAAAAATAAAATCATGTCATAATGAGATTTTATAGAAGGAGAAGGAGGCGTAATTATACCTGCATAAATGAAGATATCCAGAGGACGACCGGCTGTAATCTTCGGATCTAACTGCCTTAAAGATCCTGCTGATGCATTCCTTGGATTTGCAAAAGGCTGTTCTCCTTTTTCCATGCGTTTTTCATTCAATTCTTTAAAATTTTCTAAAAATATTAATACTTCTCCCCTGACTTCCAGATTTTCAGGGCAGTCATCACTGTCTATGAGAAGAGGTAATGATTTTATGGTTTTTAAATTCTGTGTCACATCTTCCCCTCTCATACCATCTCCTCTTGTAGCACCGCGAATAAAACGGCCCTTTTCATATAAAATAGAAGCAGATAATCCGTCAACCTTGGGTTCCACTGCATATTCTATATTATCTCTGCCAAGTAGTTTTCTTACCCTCTGATCAAAAGCAAGAAGATCTCCTTCATCAAAGGCATTGGCAATACTTAACATAGGGGTGGAATGTTCTACAGTTCCAAATTCTTCAAGTGGTTTATCTCCTACCCTCTGAGACGGAGAATCGTCTGTTACCAGTTCCGGATGTTTACCTTCTATCTCTAAAAGTTCTCTCATGAGTTTATCATATTCCCCGTCGGAAATAAGAGGATCATCAAGAACATAATAACGATAATTATGCTGTCTTAACTGTTTTTTTAATTCTTCAAGTCTCTGGCTTACCTCAGAAATCATAAATAAACCTCCGTATTTACAGGCAGTTATTTAACATCTTTTATACTTTTGAAATTTCTTCAAGATCTTCCAATCTATATTCATGTTCTCTTACTGTAGCAGAAAATTTATCCAGCTTAGCCGATTGTCTGTCCAGCTTTTTTTCTACATTATCCAGTTTTTCCAATCTCTTAATAATCAGAGTTATATCTTTATTTACTATATCAAATCGCCTGTCTACATTATTTTTAAATTCATTAAAATCTTCTTTAAGGCCATTAACATCTTTTTTAAGGCCATTAACATTTTCTTTTAACCCATTAAAATCTTCTTTAAAAACATTAAAATCTTCTTTAAAAGTTGTAATTTCATTAAGTATTGATTTCAATACTTTTTCCATAAAAACAATCCTTTCATTATAAGATTATATACATTATAACATAGAAACATCCATTATTGTGAGTCACAGGAAAAGATAAAAATCGTGAAGAGCAAAAAATAAAGGGATGATTCTACTCTTCACTTCTCACTTACCCAGCAGACTTTTTGCTTCCACCTTCTTCAATCCCACTGTCTGAAAGGAAACCAGCAGTATCTGTTCAGGTCCCGCCTGACCTATTATATTCATAACATTCCCTTTTCCGAATTCCTTATGTTTTACTATATCACCTTTTCTGTAATAGGTTAATTTAGAAGAACCTTTCTGATTTTTTGTAATTACCTCAGGATTCACAGTTTTCACATCAAAAAACTCTCTTTTAGAAGGTTTTGACACAAAGAGATCTTTATCTTCTACTTTTCTTTCTACATAATCTACTATGTCACCTAAAAATCTGGAAGGTTCATTATATTCTGCACCTGTACCGTAAACAGTTCTTCTCCAGGCATGGGAAAGATAGAGATCCTCCATTGCCCTGGTAAGAGCCACATAGGCAAGTCGTCTTTCTTCTTCTATATCTTTATCGGATCCTGTATTGATTGATCTTGCATGAGGAAATATACCTTCTTCAAGACCTGTAACAAAAACTACGGGATATTCAAGTCCTTTGGCACTGTGTACAGTCATGAGGGTTATACTCTCTTTTGCATCTTCCATCATATCCACATCTGATGCAAGAGAGGTAGTTGAAAGAAATTCATCAATACCTGAGCCAGGGTAATTATATTCAAACTCCTGGGCAACTTTGAGGAGTTCTTCAAGATTTTCTATTCTTGTTATTGCTTCCACACTGTTCTGATCGTGTAAACTCTTTATGTAGCCTGACTGTTTCATAACTTCTTCTATCAGTCTGGAAATACTTTCTTCCTCCATTATTTTATGAAGATTTCCCATAAAATCCATGAAATCAGAGATTGCATTCAGAGCCTTCGGAGGAATTTTTCTTTCTTTTAAGAGATCTATGTCCTTTAAAACTTCAAAAACATTTCTATTAGTTTCCAGTGCAAATTCATCAAGTTTCTCCAGAGTCTTATCGCCTATACCTCTGGCAGGAACATTTATTATCCTCTTTAAAGATATAGAATCAGAAGGATTCCACAGGAGTCTTACATAGGCAAGGATATCTTTTATTTCCTTTCTGTCATAGAATTTGAGTCCTCCTACTATCTGATATGGAAGGCCTTCAGCCATAAGAGCTTCTTCAAAAACTCTGGACTGGGCATTTGTCCTGTAGAGAATAACAAAATCAGAGAGCTTTCTATGCTCTTTTCCTGATAACTCTTTAATCTTATCTATTACAAAAAGAGCTTCGTCTCTTTCATCTACTGCTTCCTGACAGAAGGGTTTTTTACCATCATCTTTCCTGGTCCATAGTTCCTTATGTCTTCTTCTCTGATTCCGTTTCACAAGTTCATTGGCTGCCCCCAGAATACTCCCGGTATAACGGTAATTCTGCTGGAGTTTTATAACATGGGCTTCATGAAAATCCTGTTCAAAATTAAGTATTATATCCATATTTGCCCCTCTGAAGGCATAAATACTCTGATCCTCATCTCCCACTACAAACAGATTTCTCCTTTTAGCTGCAAGGTTTTTAATGAGGCGATACTGGGCATTATTTATATCCTGATATTCATCTATAAGTATATAATGGAAAAGTCTCTGATATTTCTCAAGAACTTCCGGGCATTTTTCAAAAAGCCTTACCACAAAGAATATAAGATCATCAAAATCAAGGGCATTGTTCTGTTTCAGCTTTTTCTGATACATAGAATAAATATCGGAAATTCTGTCTGAGAACTGAGGACTGAAATGATTTGCATAATTTTCAGGTGTAACAAGATCATTTTTGGCTTTGCTTATTTTACTCATGACAACCTGATATGGTAAAAGCTTCTCATTTATATTCAGTTCTTTCATAGTTTCTCTTATTAAAGTCTTCTGTTCCGAAGTATCAAAAATAACAAAATTGGATGTAAGATTTAATTTTTCTATTTCTCTTCTAAGTATTCTTACACAGGAAGAGTGAAAGGTGCTTATCCAGAGAGCAGGACTGTCAAAACCAAGAAGGCTGACAATTCTTTCTCTCATCTCACGAGCTGCTTTATTTGTAAAGGTAACTGCAAGGATATTATAGGGTTCCACTTTTTTTTCTTTAATCAAATAGGCGACTCTGTGGCTTAATACTCTGGTTTTTCCACTTCCTGCTCCTGCAATAACAAGAACAGGGCCATCTAAATGCAAAACAGCTTCCTTTTGCTCTTTGTTTAAATTTTCTAATAAATTCATAATACACTCCCTTAGTTCAGTGATCAGTGATCAGTAATCAGTGATCAGTGTTAAATATTTAAATTATCGTGACCCGATGCGTGATGCGTAATGCGTAATGCGTAATGCGTAACGCGTAACGCGTGACGGGTGATTTCACTATTCACTTCTCACTCTCTTCACCCTTCACTACTCAATAACTCTTCAACAGCAGTAATAATTTCACCTGCAGTTTCTCTAAAATCCCTTATTACAATCTGCCTGCAGGCCGCATCCCATGGAGCCCATTCCTGACGGCACAGTTCATAAATCTCTTTCGGATAAAGTACTACAGAAGGAATTTTACGGGAAGAAGCAAGATGAACTGCACCACTGTCAATAGAAATTACTGCTGACATATTCTGTATAAGGAAGGCCCATAGTTGAAGAGATATTTCTCCTTTTACAACTATGCCGTCTCTGTTTTGAAATATTTTCTGTAATAGTTTCCCTTCTTCTTCTTCTTCTTTTCCAAAAGTAATAAATAATAAATATTCAGGGAATTTTTTTCTTAACTCTTCAGAAAGCATTCCAGATTCACCACTCCCCCATCCGGCACCTTTATATCTGCAGCAGAGAGGCAAACCAATGATACCTTTTTGATCTTTCATAGAAATGGAATTTAAATATTCCCTTCCCTCTGTCAGAATATGCCCTGGGAGACTCAGTGACATATCCCTGCTAAACTCCTTAATACCAAGTATTTCCAGAAGCTTAAATCCCTTTTCTGCTTCATGAAGGACTTTTTCTTTTTTTAATAATTTTTCCTCCTGATTTAAAAGAAATATATGGGTAAGACAGAAGAAAGCAAAAAACCTGGTTAAAATTCTGCTTTTTATAACTACACCTGCTCTCACAGGTGCCCCTGTTTTAAAGGCAATCTCATAGGCCTCTGTGTAAGGAGAAAAAACAAGGACAAGATCAAAATGTCTGTCTTTCAGATTTTTTATAAAATCCTTCTTTTCTGTTCCTGTCATATGTTTGTGCCAGACAATTATTTCATCTACGAGTCCTGTATCTGTTATAAGGGAAGAATTACAGTTAGAAAGAAGAGCTGTAAAGTTTGCTTTATGGAAGTAATTCCTGAGAGTCTTTATTGCCGGCAGGGTGCATATAAGATCTCCTATCCTGTCAATTCTGATTACAAGGATTTCTTTTATGTTCCTGTCTGCAGCAGCTTTTCGTCCACTGCAAAAATTTGACACTATTCCTCTCATTTCTCACTTCTCACCCCTTAGGAATGAAAATTTATTAATTATCTCAAGTTTTGAATTTTGGGTTTTAGGTTTTGGGTTTTGGGTTTTGGGTTTTCACTTCTTAACCAAACACCTAATACCCAACACCCTCATCTGCGACATTTATTTTCAATTCATTCCTTAGCTTCCTCTGAGGCTGTCCATTATCTGCTGATTTTCAGGATTATGAGGATCAAGCCTCATGGCTTCTTTCAGAACATCTCTGGCTTTAGAAATACTTCCAAGTTTACCATAACTTATAGCAAGATCGCGATAGATAAGAGGATCCTTTGGATTAATGGTCAATGCTTTTTTAAATTCTGTTATAGAATCACTGTCTTTTCCAAGATATCTGTAAACTATTCCTGCATGATAACATGCCTTCCAGTGATTTGGATTCATACTGAGAGCTTTCTTTAAACATTTTAATGAATCTTTGTAATCTGTTATATCTCCATAGGCAATACCAAGACAGACATAAACTTCAGGATTACCCGGATCTATAGCTACTGCTCTTTTACATATATCCATTCCCTTGTGATAATAAGCCATTTCACGACAGGCATAAAAAAGATCAAAATAAGCCAGTATATTCATATGATTTAACTCTATAGATTTTTCAAACTGTTCAATTGCCGATTTACCATCTTTTTTTGCAAGATAAGTTTTTCCCAGCCATCTAAAGGCCTCATCAGAAGCAGGATTGATCTGTATAATCTTAAGGAAGGTTCTTTCTGCACCGGCGTAATCTTTTCTTTCCAGATTTGCTCTGCCTATATACATAATAAATTCGTGGTTATTCGGTTCAAGTTCAAGGGCTCTATGAAAAAAATTAAGAGCCTGAGGATAATCTGCCAGTTCAAAATATACACGGCCCATCATAAAATTGGCTCTGGAATTTCTTGTATCAAGCTGTATGGCATGTTGAAAATCCTGTCCTGCTTTTGTAAAAATCCCTTCCTTGAAATATTTCATGCCCTGTTCATAAAAAGCCTGTGATGTTGAACCAGATGCTATCTGTTGATATGACTGAACTGAAGGTTTTGCAACAGGATCAGATCTGAAACCAGGAGGTTCCTGTGGTTTTGGAGCACCTCCTTTAAGTATATAACGGCATTTACAGCAGTATTTTGCAGTTTTACGATTACCAGTATTGCATCTATCACAGTATTTTAAATCACTATCTCTGCAAACAGATTGAACAGCAGGAACAACAGAGAAACTGCTTACAGGAGCAGTGGGAGGAGGAACAAAAGGCCTGGGGGGAGCAGACTGCCCGGAAAGTGACTGAAGAGCAGCAAGCATATCAGAAGCAGATTGATAACGTTCCATTTTATCCTGTGCCATAGATTTTATAATAAACATTTCAACCTGATAAGGAAGACGGGGATTTTTCTTTACAAGACTTCCAGGCACAGGTGTATGAAAGGGCACAGGAGGATAACCTGTCAAAAGGTGATATAAGGTAGCACCAAGGGTGTATATATCAGAACGATGATCTGTCTGGGCAGAACCTCTGTGTTCAGGAGAAGCATAGTTAATAGTTCCGAAAATAAAAGTGTCTTTTCTCTTCCCTATTTTATAGGTTCTGGCAATTCCAAAATCTATGAGTTTTACAATACCTTCTCCTGTAACCATGATATTTCCAGGTTTCAAATCCCGAAATATAATGGGAGTAGGCCTATGATTATGAAGATAGTCAAGTACTCTGCATACCTGACAGGCCCATTCCAGAACCTGCTTTAAAGGAAGGATTTCATTTTTCTGAAGTGCTTTATTTAATTTTTCTTCAAGATTTTCTCCCGTAATAAAATCCATAACAAGGTAATGACGGTCCTGCTCTGCAAAATAAGCAACAACCTGAGGAATATTGGGATGAGACAGGGTAGCAAGCATTCTGGCCTCTTCCTGAAACATTTTCAAATTATTCTCTCTTTCATTCACATCTGTATCAAGATCTAAAAGTTCTTTTAAAGCCCATATTTTACCGGAAGGTATTTCCCTGACTTTAAAAATAGCCCCCATACCGCCTCTTTTAATCAGCTCTATAATCTGATATTTTCCTTTTAGAATTGTTCCCAGGGGAGTAACATCAATCATTTAAACACCTCTTTATCAGTGATCAGTGATCAGTGATCAGTGATCAGTGATAATTATAAAACCCTTCACTCTTCACTCTTAACTCTTCACTCTTCACTCTTCACTCTTCACTTTTCACTTTTCACTTTTCACTTTTCACTTTTCACTTTTCACTTTTCACTTTTCACTCTTCACTCTTCACTCTTCACTCTTCACCGGGCGAACACAGAGGTTCGCCCCTACTTTACACCAAGTTTTTGCAATGTATCGATTATTTCTTTAGAAATATTTACATCTTTTATTTTCATTGACATTTTCTTAAGTGCATCTACAGCATTTTTGTCTCCAATAAGACCTATGGATTTTACAGCACTTACACGTACACACATCTCTTCATTATCATTTAAGACAGATTCAGAAAGATCTTTTACGGAAAGACTATCACCAAGCAAACCCAGGGTCTCTGCAGCAGCCATTCTAACAATATAACTACTATCATTCTTTAAAATATTTGTAACAGGGTTAACAGCTTTCTTATCATTAAATTTACCCAGAGCAATACAGCTCACATATCTCACTTCCTGGCTTTTATCACCTAACATACCCAGAACAGGATCTATGGCTCTCTTATCTCTCATTATACTGAGGGCATTTACTGAAGATGCTCTCACACCTGAATTTTTATCAGAGAGAGATTTAACGAGAGCATCAAAAGCGACATCACCTTTCTGACCTGATAGTTCATAAATTACCTGATTTTTTTCTACATTACTCCCTGTTTCCTTGAGAGTAGATGCAAGACGCTGAGATTTTGTAGCCCATAGATAGACGAAAAACATAAGTATAAGGATACAGACAACTTTTAAAATGGTTTCTTTAAACTGTTCATCACGTTCTTTATTTTTTAATGCTCCTGAGGCAAGTTGACCGGATGTAGTCTTATTCATTAACCTGGCCTGACAGTTTTTATGTAAATTTACAGAATTCTCGTCATAGGGATTATATTCAAGATAGGCTTCAATGGAGAGATAGGCTTCTTCAATATTATCCTGTTCATACATAGAAATAGCCTTTTCTTTATAAGCTTCATGGTAAGAAAATCTACCTATAGCTTCATTCAAACATGCTATGGCTTCATCATATCTTTTCAGCTGGTTTAAAGCCTTTCCTTTATAAACCAGTACAAGTCTGTCATTTGGATTTTTCTGCAGAGACACATCAAATTCTTCTATTGCTTTTTCCAGATTACCTTCTTTAAATAAAGATCTACCTTTAATTGCTTCTTCTATACCTTCCTCAAGCTTTATCTTTTCAGCTCTTATATCAACCTTATCAGGACTTATACCTCTTGCTGAAAGATTGAAAAACAGATCGGTTGACTCAAGTAAAAAGCCCTGCATAAAAAGAGTATCACCTTTACTTATCATAGTTCTGTAAAGGTCGGGATTTATCTCAAGAGCTTTATCAAAAGCTTTCAGGGCTTCATCATATTTCTTTCCTTCTCTGTAGGAAAGCCCCTTGTTATGCCAGGCATCTGCAAGAGAAGGGTCGTATTCCAGAGCTTTATCGAACTTCATGATAGCAATATCATAGAGTTTGTGCTTTAAATGTTCTGCTCCTTCATTACAGAGATTTTTTGCAAGTTCTTTTTTATCGTTATCTTCCATATCTATCCCTCCCAGCGTAAAACAGGTTTTCTTGCAGCACTTACTTCATCAAGCCTTCCAACCGGCGTGGTAGAAGGAGAATGACAGAAACTATCAGGTTTTTCCCTGGCATCTTTTGCTATCTCTTTCATAACCTGAATAAAACTATCAAGAGTTTCTCTGCTTTCTGTTTCTGTCGGTTCTATCATTATAGCTTCGTCAACTATAAGAGGGAAATAAATAGTAGGAGCATGAAAACCATGATCAAGAAGCTTTTTTGCAATATCAATGGCATGGACACCGTATTTCTTCTGTTCGCTCGCAGAAAGAACAAATTCATGCTTGCAGATTCTCTTATAGGGTAAATGATAATCTTCGGAAAGTTTCTTCATGATATAATTGGCATTCAGTACAGCAATTTCACCGACTTTGCGAATATGTTCCTTACCACAGGTCAGAATATAGGCATAGGCTCGAAGAAGAATAGAAAAATTCCCGTAAAAAGTCCCGACTTTACCTATAGTATGAGGTATGTCATAATTAAAATAATAATGATCATCTTTCATGTCAACTAAAGGCACGGGAAGATAGGGAGAAAGTTTTTCTGTTACTCCTACTGGCCCTGCTCCAGGTCCTCCTCCACCGTGAGGAGTAGAAAAGGTTTTATGTAAATTCAAATGAACTATATCAAAACCAAGGTCACCAGGTCTGCATATACCAAGGATAGCATTTAAATTGGCTCCGTCATAATAAAGTAAAGCTCCTGCATCATGAACCATTTCTGTTATCTTCAGTATATCTTCTTCAAAAAGTCCGAGAGTATTTGGATTTGTAAGCATAAGAACTGCTGTTTCTTCATTTAAAACTTCTTTTAGTTTTTCTATATCTATACAGCCCCGTCTGTCAGATTTAACCTGCACTGTTTTAAAACCACACATTGTCGCACTTGCAGGATTGGTTCCATGCGCCGAATCCGGAACTATTACAACAGAACGTTTCTGTCCTTTACTCTTAAAATAAGCTTTTGCAATCAGAAGACCTGTAAATTCCCCGTGAGCTCCTGCAGCAGGCTGAAGAGTGAAACGATTCATCCCTGTAATTGCACAGAGGAATTTATCCAGATCATAAATAACCTTCATTGCTCCCTGAACAGTGTCTTCAGGCTGGAATGGATGTATATGAGCAAAACCCTGGAATCTGGCTATATCTTCATTGATTTTCGGATTATATTTCATAGTGCATGACCCGAGAGGATAAAAACCAAGATCGACACCGAAACTTTTTCTGGAAAGACCTGTATAATGTCTTACAATGTCCAGCTCCGATACCTCGGGAAGGGATGGAGCAGTTTTTGCAAGATATTTTTCCTCTATATGATTTGAAAGTAATTCTTCAGGTACATCAAGAACGGGAAGACTGAAAGCTCTTCTTCCCGGAACAGTTTTCTCAAAAATTAACATGTTATTTCACTGCCTCCCCTAAAAGATTGACAAGTTTATCTATTGATGAACGGCTGTTTCTTTCAGTAAAACATAAAAGCATACAGTTCTTCAGGTGAGGATAATGTTTTTCTATTACATATCCGCCTATTATCCCTTTTTCGAGTAAAAATTTATTTATTTTCACAGGATCGTCAGGGCATCTTACAAGAAATTCATTATAAAAAGAACCGGTAAAAACTATTTCATAATTCTCAATCTCTGAGATTTTTTTCTTTCCGTAAAGGGCTTTCTGGAAAGACTGATAAGATATATCTCTAAATCCTTCCTTACCAATATATGATAAATATATTGTAGCACTAAGTGCACAGAGAGCCTGATTGGAACATATATTGGACATAGCTCTTTCTCTTCTTATATGCTGTTCCCTTGTCTGTAGAGTAAGAACAAATCCTCTTTTACCTTCATGATCATGAGTAAGCCCTACAAGACGTCCTGCCATTTTTCTCATGAGTGCAGTTTTACAGGCAAGAAATCCCAGGTGAGGTCCTCCGAAAGCTACAGGGTTTCCGAAAGACTGTCCTTCTCCTGCGACAATATCGGCTCCCATACTTCCCGGAGAGGCAAGTATGCCGAGAGAAAAAGGCTCTGTTATTGCGACTATTAACAGACTTTTAGATTTATGAGCAAGCTCTGCCCAGAAAGATACATCTTCAAGACATCCGAAAAAATTGGGAGACTGTATTATAACAGCAGCAACATCTTCCGTGATTCCTGAAGAACTACAGGTAATCCCGCCTGACAGAGGAATTTCCTCGAGTTTTTCTTCCCTGGCAGAAAAATAGGTCTTTAAAACCTGTCTGTAATCAGGATGAAGGGCAGATGAAAAAAGAACTTTCTTTCTACCTGTATGGGCTACTGCCATAAGAGCAGCTTCTGCCACAGACGTAGCTCCATTATAATGGGAAGCATTGGAAACATCCATGCCTGTGAGCTCACATATTAAGGTCTGGTACTCAAATATGGCCTGCAGTATTCCCTGGCTTATTTCTGCCTGATAGGGTGTATAGGCAGTGTAAAATTCCGATCTGGAAACAAGATGAGAAACAGCAGAGGGAATGAAATGATTGTAAGAACCTGCTCCAAGAAAAGAACTACTGGTAAGTAAATCTCTGTTCTTTTTTGAAAGAAGTGTAAAATAATCAAAAAGTTCTGTCTCTGTTAAAGCAGATGGAAGTTCAAGTTCTCCTTTAATCTTTGCCTCTTCAGGTATATCACGAAACAAATCTTCTATTGAAGAAACACCTATAACCTGCAACATCTCTTTTATTTCTTCTTTTGTATGAGGAATATACATATCTAAACTCCCTTTATTATATCTTCATATTCTGCCGGTTTGATTAACTGAGAAAATTCATCATCTGAAGAGATTTCAATTTTTATTAACCATCCATCTTCATAGGGAGATGAATTGAGAAGTGAAGGGTTATCTGTGACAGCACTGTTGACTTCTATTATTTTTCCGCTCACAGGAGCATAAATCTCAGAACTTGCCTTTACGGAATCTATGGCACCACAGGAAGAAAACTGGCTTATCTCAGAGCCCTCCGAAGGTAATTCTACATAGACTATATCTCCTAACTGATCCTGTGCATAATCAGTAATACCTGCAGTCACTATAGTACCTTCTATGCTGGCCCATTCATGGTCTTTAGTATAAAGTAGATTTGCTAAAATTTTCACTGTTTAATACTCCTTTCAAAATGTTCAATCATTTACATAGGGCGAACACGAGATTCGCCATTTACTTATTTACCGATGGTTTACGCATTACGTATCACGCATCACTCATTACGAGGTTATATAGCTTAGTACCGCTCCAGATAAGTTAGTAACCATTTTATCAGCTTCTGCCTGGCAGGCTCTTACGAAGAAAAATAATGTGCTTTATATAAGTTGTTTTACAGACAACAAATTAGCCCTTACTTAATTTTTAATTCTATATTACATCTCTATTTTTCTTCTCCAGATCCTGCCAGGCAGAAGTTTTTTATGGATACTCTTTTACCTGTTGCGGTAATTAGGAATGACTTCAGAATAACTGCTGCAACAATATAGATTCAGGTAAGGGGTAACAGGTGACAGGTGAAATAAAATCCCGTAACCCGTCACCCGTTACCTATAAATGACATCACTTTAATGAGACAGTTAAATAATTTCCATTCCTTAACATGTAATCTACCTCTTTATAATTATTCTCTACATAAAAGTAAACCTCCTTTTTTAAAATTTTTAATTTAAATAAAAAATTTCTTATTTGTAATTTTTCTTACAGATAATGAACACCTGAAAGTTTATAATAATCTCAAGGTAAGAGTATGAGACTTAGTTAGAGTGTAATACGTTTAGAATTACTAGTATAACTATGTTTTGACTTTTTTAAATAACCTCCCTTTCTCTCTTATTTGGTCTTGACCTGATTAATCTCAGCTTCTCAGCTGAGTAAATTTTTTTTCAGATTAAGACTATATGATCTCAGTTTCTTTCCAGAAGAAACTGAGATTTTTTTTTGTAAAAATCTTCTCTTATAATTAATAAATTTTTATAGAAATACTTTTCTCTTTTAGCAGGAATTTACTGTGTAAAGGAAGAACTTAAGTGATAAAAATGTCAAACCAATGAGTAGCCAGGTTGTTGTAAGAAGAATTATTTAAAGTTTTTAATTAAATAAATGCCGAGGAGGTGAATGTTAAGCCATCATATTAATATAATCATTTTATTTCGGAATATCTCTTAAACCAAGCAAAAAGGAGGAGGTTTTACGGAGTAATCTCTAAATGAGGTTAGTTTTATCCGTAGCTTTTATTATGAAAAAAAATAAACTATATTTGATTTTATCCATGTTAATTGCACTTATGTTATGTTTAAATCTATTCACCGGATGTGGTTCCAGTACAGGAGGTACCAACTCTGACTGGCCATACAGTAATACTCCCAGCCAACTTGACCAGACAGGAATTAAAATAAGGCTCAGTAATATACAGTTACCGGATCTTGGAGTAAACAACGGTACTTATGAATTATGGACAATACTCCCAGGACAGGATGACATAGCAGATAATTATAAGAATGTCTATCCCATACCATATAATGATAGTGAACTTATAAGTCTTGGTAAATTTGTTGTAACACCAAACGGTAAAGTAATGGATCCTTCCAGAACAATACTTTTTGGAACATCAGACCAGACAGCTTTCCCTGTATTTGGCACTGATATAAATATTGACTTAAGCAAGGCCTACCGTGTTTTTCTTTCAATAGAACCGGCAGGAGAAGATTTCTCAGATCCAACTATTGGCGGAGTTATTATGTATGGAACATTTTCCAACAGAGTATGTCCTCTGAGGTTATATGCAGGTAGCGGTGGTCTTGTCGTACCCACACAGGATTTTGTCAATGATAATGTGCCTGGCAAGGTTACCCTTGAAAATGTGACAAATACACAGGGAACCGGTATATGGTTTAAAAATGGCGCCCAGGATTATCCTGGTTTATATATTCCGGCACTTGACCGGGGATATGTAAAATATGAAGCATGGGTAAGGGATATTAATACAGGAGTTTACTATTCACTTGGAAAATTCACAGATCCTGCTGCAGCAGATACACTCAACCCTCTGACCTATTCCACTATGAATCCTGCAGGAAATAAAAAATATCCTAAATATCCAGGTCTGGAATTTACACAGGCAGGACAGAATCCGGGTGGTTTCGTATCAGGTGCATTAAACCTTGCAAACGGAAATTACAGATCCTATATAACAGTAGAACCTGAACCGGATAATGATACAAGTCAGCCCTTCATTTTCGTTATGGAAAGTGGAGTTACCAACCCTCAATCAGCTGTAGCACCATATCAGTATCTTCCGTCTACTCTACTGGGCAGTGCCCTCAATGGCGGCACACAGCCAATGATAAAAATGATACGTGAAAAGCATAAAGATGATGGAAGTCAATTTATATTCCTTTATGATATACCTCTGACAAAGGCAACTCTGGAATAAAATTGCAGGGGGAAACAGCAGGGGCAGAACAATATGTTCTGCCCCTGCATTATTTATATGAGAACGTGATGCGTGATACGTGATGCGTAACCCAACACCCTCATTTGAACTCATTCCTGATTTACTCTATAATCTATAATATTTTTCTTTACATGCTATACCAAGACTCTCAAGTTCTTTAAGGACCGGCTCATAAATCTCAGGTATTACCGGTATGATAACACCGGTAAAATTAAATTTACCTTCCAGTATAAATCTTGTGGCAATAGCAGCAGGAAGTCCTACAGTTCTTGACATGGAAGAATCTCCGAAAGGTATGCCAAAATCTATAAGGGTTGATGTAATCTTTTCCTTATGATCTGCATATTCTGCCATAAATTCATGGTATAGAACAAGCATATCCTTTTCTCCATCTTCATAGGCCAGTTTTTCAAGCATTCTGGCTACAAGTATATCGAGAGGATTATTCTGTCCCGGGGGAAGTGACTCATCACCAAAAAGACCGAGCCATTCCAGATTTTTCATAACCAGACTATCTTCTTCTATATCAAGTTTACCTGCCAGACTGGATTTCAAATTTTCTTTAGATAAATTCACAAGCCTGGAAGTAAAATCTTTAAATGTAAGGCCTGAAGATATTTCCATTTTTTCATCACTTAAAAAGCCCATATCGGCAATTTTCTTAAGGGTTTTACACCAGCCTGGATATCTGAAGGTTCCACGGAACATAGTTTTTGTATGAGACAGTCCGTATTTCTCTATATAAGGAAGGGAATTTCTATTGGCATATCCTTCTAACTCTCCCACACCTTCTATATTAAAGGTCTTATAATGATCAAATAATTCTTCTCCCGGAATAAAAACCTCTCTTCCATCTTCTAAATATTGTGCCGAATTCTTGCCTGCCATCAATACCCCCCTGGGACTCCAGGAAAATTTATATCCGAAAGGTTTATTGTTTGCATCAGGTGCAGGAAGGCCGCCGCAGTAGGAACGAAAACTTTTAATTTTTCCGCCGCTTTTCTCTACATGATGAATAACCTTCATAGCAGACATATGATCTATTCCAGGGTCGACACCTATCTCATTTAATAAAATTACATGTGCTTCTTTTGCCCTGTCATGCAATTTTCCCATGTTATCACTTACATAAGAAGTTGTAACCATATGTTTTTTAAATTTCAAACAGGCTTCTGCTACCTGCACATGATAGGTATAGGGTAAGAGACTTATAGCAAGGTCAGCCTGTGAAACAAGATCATCTAATTTTGCTCCGTCATAGGTAATATCAAAGGCCAGAGCTACTCCGTTGGGATGACCTTCTATTAAAGCCTCTGCTTTACTGACTGTACGGCTGGCAACAAGAAGCTTAAAACCATGATCCAGAAGATATTTTACCAGTGGTCTTGATACAAGACCTGCTCCCAGAACTAATACTTTTTTCATTTTATTACCTCCTTAGGAATGAAAATTAATTAATTGTCTCAGGTTTTGGGTTTTGGGTTTTGGGTTTTAGGTTTTAGGTTTTTAAGCTTCTTAACCCAACCCCCATCACCCAACACCCTCATTTGCGACAGTTATTTTGAACTCATTCCTTAATATCATTTAAAATCATGTGTTAGGTTACGGGTTATAGGTTTTGGGTTTTTAAGGTTCCCAACCCAACACCCATAACCCTTATTCACCATTCACTTTACAAAAATTTTTCAAGATACTTATATTTCGGCGTAAGTTTACCCTGGTATACAATCATGGCATTCTTAATAGCAGGAGAAAGATTACAATCTTTAAAATCCACTGAATAATCTGCCATAGCAATCTCAGGTATAAACTTCTTAAGTTTCTCTCCAAAATCCCTGGAAGCTTCCAGAGGGAGTAGGCCAGGTAGATTATCTATTGCCATAACTGCTATTCCTCTTCCTTCAATGCCGTCTGAAATTTTATCCTCAAGAGGATCATAAACATATATGGAATTATCGGCACCTGTAGTTTTAACAGTACACTCAATAGCACCATTTATATCACAGCTAATATCTCCAATAACAAGTAAGTGTTCACCATGAGTTTTGAGATAATGTTTAGTCAGGAGTCTCGGATATTTTTGATCCCAGTATATACAGTTTATCAGCATAGTAAGGTGTGGTATATAATCTTCAAAGATAGACTCGTATTTTTCAGGATAATTATAATAATCGGAAAGTTCGAATTTTTCAGTCTTATCTACCGGTATTACCATATGCTCTTCTTTAAATACAACCTTATACAAATGTTTCCTGGAATCAAGTTTTTTCGAAAGAACTTCTCCGGGACTTATCTCAATAAAAGGAAGTAAATCAAATATCTCCTGAGCTCCCAGGGAAACATTTCCATAACCTGCAAAACCACAGGTAATGGGACAGATCTCTTCAGGGAAACCCTCTTTTTTTATCTTAAGAGCAGCATCTTCTAATGCAGATTTAAGTTTTGCAAGATTTCCATATTCATAGCACTGTTTCAATTCAGAAAAAGGATTTTTAATGTTTTTACCTGACAACCTCTTCCCCAGGGCATAAAAACTTTCAAACATACCTGCCTGACCTGCCTCTTTACCGAAAAATAACAGACGTCTGGAATTTTCATCTACAACCTTTTCATAATCTATTAGCTGACAGGACATGTCCATAATCTTCTTAAGCATAGGCATATTGTAACTTTGACCTTTTACTGTATGGGAGAAGAATAAATAGGTCTTACCATGAGCAAAAAAATTCAGAGGAATTTCTTTTATGGCAATAATTATGGGACATGGAGAAAGATCTTCCTCCACTGTTATACCTGCATGTTCAAATTCACTATCACTGAAAGCTCTTATCCTGGATGGCTGAACAATAAACCCGATAGAACCATCTATAGAAAGCTCCCTGGCCTGGGAAGGCGTGAGAGCAATTCTTTTTTCCCATTTATTCTTATCTTCTCTTCTGAGACCAATCAAAATTTTCATCTTTATCCTCCATCAACATACTCTCGAAATCACATAATCTCCAAGATCTATAAGGCTCTTTTTAGCTTCAGAGTCTGTAATATTATTTAATTCTTTAATGGCTAAATTCCCAAATTCAACAGCTTTCTCTCTGGAATATTCTATACCGCCATATTTATTTATTAAAGAAAGTATTTCCTTTAAATCACAGCCATTTTTTCCATAAAGGTTTATGTATCTATGAAAAAGCCTTTTATCACGACTGGTGGCCAGAGTAAAAGCTCTTATTACAGGTAGTGTCATTTTTCCTTCCCTGAGATCATTACCTGCACTCTTGCCTGTTTCTTTAGAAGTGAGAGTCAAATCCATAATATCATCAACAATCTGGAAAGCCATACCAAGAAAACGACCGTAAGAAGACAGGACAGCAATAGAATGTTCATCTGCCATAGCTACTCTTGCTCCTGCTTCACAGCAGGCTGACATAAGAGATGCTGTTTTACACTCAATTATCCTCATATAATCAGTTTCATTCAAATCAAGAGAATATCCGTATCCCATTTGTAGAAGTTCCCCTTCACACATAAGAGAAATAGCGTAAAAAAGAGGAATTACTGTATCTGGCGTGAAGTCCTCTAAAATAAAATTTAATCCCTTTAAAAGTATATAATCAGCAGCAAAAACTGAATTTTTATTACCCCACTTATAATTTGCAGTTAAAACTCCCCTTCTAAGATTATTATCATCTATAACATCATCGTGAATTAAAGAGGCTAAATGAATAATTTCTGCCGCCATAGATAATTTAATAACCTTCCCATCATGATTACTGGAGAATGCTTTTTTTGATAATATTACAAGGGCAGGACGTATTCTCTTGCCTCCTGCCCCCAGAGTATGATTGTAAATCTGCGGTATCTCTTTAACTCCTGATACAATAATATTATGTAATTCATCCTCTACCTTTAAAAGATCATCCTTTATAAAATTTACTTTTAACATTAAAAATATTCCTGTTAAAATTAGGTTTTGGGTTTTAGGTTTCAGGTTTTGGGTTTTTAAGCTTCCTACCCAAACACCCAACACCCATCACCCTTAAACAACTATAAAACTAAACTTTACGACATAAAAAAAATTCCTATGCATTTTAATTATCAGCTTTTAGCTATCAGCATGTTGACTGCTGACATGCTAAGGAATGAAAATTAATTAATTGTCTCAGGTTTTGGGTTTTGGGTTTTAGGTTTTTAAGCTTCTTAACCCAACCCACAACACCCATCACCCAACACCCTCATTTGCGACAGTTATTTTGAACTCATTCCTAAACACCTTTAATTTCCTGTAAATAATTATTTGCCTCTTCCAGAAATTCTCCTTCCGGTTCAAGGGTTAAATAGGTTTCAAAATTATAAACAGCGTCTTCCAATTGACCCAGTTTAATATATACTTCACCAAGATGAAATCTAACTTTGGCATATTCAGGATCTATCTCAGTAGCTTTATTAAACTCTTCTATAGCCTGTTCAAATAATCCAAAGGCCATATAAGCAAGCCCCAGGTTTCTATAAGCAGAAACAACATAAGGATTCAATTCCAGAGCCTTATTTGCCTCTGTAACAGCAAGCTCCCATTTCCCCATAGATCCGTAGAGATGGCCAAGATTATTATGGGCTTCAACAAATTCAGGGGCCAGTTCAATAGCTTTAAAATATTCCTTTAAAGCTTTATCATAATCACCTGTTTTATAATAAGCATAACCAAGATTGTTCCTTACTACATAATCATCAGGGTTTATTTCTAATGCTCTGTTAAATTCCTCTATGGCATTATCAATAACACCCTGCTGAAAATATACTACACCGAGATTATAATGTCCATTTGGGAAAGAAGGATCTAACTCAAGGGCTTTACAATAACAGGTCGCTGCTTCATCCAGGATTCCCTGGGAGAAATATAAATTTCCCAGGCTATTGATAATAAACGGGTCATTTGGAGAAAGCTCAATAGCCTTTTGATAATTATCAACTGCAAAATCAATCATTCCCTGGTCTACGAAAATATTCGCAAGACTATAGTAAGCATCTACATAAAAAGGATCCAGTTCTATTGTTTTCTGATATTCCTCTATGGCACCTTCTATATTTTCTATTTTGACAAATGCCCTGGCCAGACTGTTATGAGTTGCACCATCATCTGGTTCTATATCTATAGCATCAAGATATTTTTCAATAGCTTCTTCAACTTTTCCCTGGTTAAAATATAAATTCCCTACATTTATAAAAGCTGTAACATCTCCGGGGCTGACTTCAATTGATTTAAGATAATATTTTTCTGCAGTAGAAAATTCCTGATCTTCAAAATAGATATTACCCAGCATAAGATAAGAGAGCCCATGACCCGGATTAATAGATAATACCCTTTCAAATTCATCAATTGCTCCTTTATAATCACCTTTCTCCATAAGACTGCAGCCTGTAGCATAATGGCTATAAACGTCAGGATCTTCATAGGACAAGTCTTGTTTACTCATAATAAACTCCTTAATCGTTACGCGTAACGAAGCAATTAAAATATTCAGGTTCTGGGTTTTTAATCTTTCTAACCAATAACCCTTAACCCTTAACCCTTAAAACTAGACTTTACGCCATAAAAAATGGAAATTCCTATATATTTAAATTATAAAATTAACTATAATATACTAGCTTAAAGAATAGCTGTCAAGGAAATATGTAAAGAAAATATATTTAAAAGAAGGAATATTTACTTAATATAAAGAATATTTTAATCGATTAATAAATATCCTCGCATCACGAGTCACGAACAGGAGAACATAATGCTGAAAGGCAAAAACTCAGAAGATGAGCAAAGTCATTCAAGTATGACTGAAGAAATTTTTTATATCAACTATGACTTTACCGGACAGTTGAAAACACATTATCAAATCTTTATTGAAACATATATGAAAATAAAAAATAAAGAACAAATGTCTTCTCATATTTTAACCGTTACACAGAGACCTGATCACCTGGCTGCACTTAAAACACTTTCTCCTGTAAGTTTAGAATTAATACCTCATAAAACATTTGAACAGAGCTTAAATCCTGACAATTCCTTCTATCATTATTTAATGGGAAATTCTCTGTTTCAACAGGAAAAATTTCAGGAAAGTGCCTATGCTTTTCAATATGCATCAATACTGGATCCTTCATTACATAATTATAGATATAATCTCGGATGTGCCTGTATGAAAATCTTTGAGTTTCGAAAAGCTCAAAGGGAATTTAATAAAGCTATAAAACTTAAAGATAATATAGCTGATTACTACCATAATATGGGAATAGCATACTATTGTCTTGATGATCTATGTGAGTCGATAAAAGCACTGGAATATGCTATAAAACTTGACAGAAGGAACGAAAGATTTCGTAATAATCTGGAGAAGGTAAAAGCAATGAGAGTATTTATGTTCTGGAAAAAACTTTCAAAAGACTGGAGTAACTGGTAAAAATTATTATGTCCAAGATTGAAGATAAAAAAATAGACCTCTGTTATAAATTTAAAGAGGGAGATACAATAAATTATGAATTAAATGAAACTATAACAGAAAAGATTATTTCTAATAAAGATGTGACATTCCATTCAAGAAAAACCTGTAAAACCAACATAGAGCAGAAGGTAATAAATATCGATGATACAGGTATAGTAACTATCAATATAAAAAATAACAATAATACAAAAAAAGTAAATATAGATAAAAAAGGCAACATAAGTCCAGCCGGCTTATCATATGTCTTAACTTTACCGGAAGAAGAGGTGAAAATTAACAGTAAATGGACAATAAGACAGACTCTCGAGGTACCTTTTTTTTCTGTGCCATTAGAATATGACATTACATACTTACTGTCTGAATACAGATATCTAAAGGAGTATAACTGTGTCAGGATAGAAGTATTACCGGAAGAAATAAATTGCCCTTTAATCTTAGAAGATAGTGTTACCTGTAATCAAATAACCTCCTTCGATGGAGAATTCTATTTTTCCAGCGAAGAAGGATTACTTGTAAGATCTATTCAAAGAACAAATATCATAGCCAGAGTAGAAACATTTCTTCTTGACAGTAATTTAGAAATACTGATGGAAATAACAAAATAACCTGTTAATCATCTATTCATCTCTCAACAGATTTATTAACATTTTGGATGTCTGATCATCCTTTTCAAGAGATAAAACCTGCTGAAAAGCTCCCAGGGAATCAGACCATTGTCCCAGTCTATAATAAACTATGCCAAGGTTGAAATAAGAATCTACATGATCCGGGTCATAGGAAACAGATTTTCTAAAAGCATTTGGAGCCTGATCTAAAAACTTTGGATTATCGCATAGAGAAACACCAAGGGAAAAGTGTATGTCTGCTTCTTTTGGATTATATTCAACAGTATCCAATTTCTTTTTAGGCCCCATAAAAATTTCTTTAATTTTATCCAGAAGAGAGCTTGAATTTTTAAATGTTGGCTTACCTTTAATAGGTGCAGAAGATAATTTTGTAGTTTTCTTTGCTCTATTTTTTCTGGATCGTCTGATCTGAAAATGAGGGGAATTATCATATTCTTTTCTTTTTTCTTCATCACTGATTATATTATAAGCTTCAACAAGCTCACCCATTTTCTGATCTAACAGGGATTTCGAAGCAGGACTTTCATCAGAATGATAAATCTTGGATTTCTTACGGTAAGCAGTTTTAATCTCTGCATCTGTTGCAACAGGAGGGATATCCATTATTTTATAAGGATCACGCTTTATTGCCATCTTTTATATCTGCCTTTCTTTATTATTTTTTTTAATATTCATATTATAATCACTAATAATCATTTTGTATTTCTTTCCCCCCCCCAGAATTTTCCCCTCTAACTTAATTATTTCCATTAAGGAATGGAAATTTATTAATTGTCTCAAGTTTTGAATTTTGGGTTTTGGGTTTTGGGTTTTGGGTTTTCACTTCTTAACCTAACACCCAACACCTAACACCCAACACCCTCAATAGTTAATTTTCTGTTAATTCATCAATAAACTTTCTGGATTCTTCGTCCTGAGGATCTAATTCAGAAGCCCTGGTAAACTCTTCCAGAGCAAGATCAAACCTATCCTGTTGATAATATACAGTAGCCAGATTATGATGATATTGAGAGTTCTCAGGTTCTAACTCGATAGCCTTCAAAAAAGCTCCCACTGACTTATCATAATCTCCTTTACTACCGTAAGCAATACCAAGATTATTATGACAGGCGCCATATCCCGGATAGGAACCTGTTGATTTTTCATATTGCTCTATTGCCTTATCTATCTCTCTCCTGTTGAAAAAAATATTCCCATAGTTATAGAGGGCCATAGCATATCTTGAATTAATAGAAAGAGCTTTTTCATAACATTCTACAGCTCTTTCATAATCAGTTAATTTTTCATAAGCCACACCGAGATTATTATGAACATCTGCATACCAGTATTTAGTCTCTATAGAAAGAAGTTTGTCAAATTCCTCAAGAGATTCGTCATAAAAACCAAGTTTAAGGTATAATTCCCCGAGACAGCGTCTCGCTTCTCTGTACCGGGGATTAATAGAAAGAGCTTCTTTATATTCAGCCACTGCTTTACCGGTGAGACCTTTGAGTTCATAAATATTACCAAGTTTAAAATGCATATCAGGCCATTTGGAATGAAGAGAAATTATCGTTAAAAACTCTTCTATAGCCTTATCTATCATATTATTAATCTCAAAGACAAAGGAAAATTTAGCCATAGGACTATTCACAGTGGGTTTTAAAAGAGATCCTTCCAGAGCATATTTATCATCAGTTAACACAATACCACACTCATAACAATATTTATAATGACTTTGATTGTCTGTCTCACAATTAAAACATTTCACGTAAATTCACTCCTTAAAAGTTATCTTTCTACTAACAAATAAAATTTCCTTCATAAGAAATATTAATAAATTTAATTTTACAAAACTATTTTATTTTTAATTAATATTTTACCTTAGATAAACTTATCAGGATCTATTTTCACGCCATCAGGTCTGAATTTTTTCAACTTTTTCAACTTGTTTTCTTTTCCATCTTCTTTCTTTTTAAGAGAAGAGAGGAAGGATTTTTTCAGTTCCTTTCTTTTTAGCCAGTCTTCTTCTTTACACACAAAAGAAGTGGCGGAACCGACATGGCCACAGCATGGGCAGGTTTTAATATCAATAGAGCCATCGAAAGAAGTCTCAAAAAGTAACCTGCACTCAGGACATTTTGCTTTTCCCATATCCATAATATCACCCCTTATTTCAAGTTAAAATCAGATTTGGGGTTTTGGGTTTTTAATATCCCTAACCCAACACCCGGCACCCATAACCCATAACCCTTGAACCTTAAAACTGGACTTTACGACATAAAAAATGAAATTTCCTATACAATTATATCTAACAACAGAAACCCGGCAGCCGGGACATAAAAATCTTATTATTTTTTCAACAAACAATTAAAGATTCTCAAACTATCTATAGCCTTAAAAAATTCACTTTTATCATCCAGAACTTTTTCCAGGTCTTTAACATTCTTGATATTAAGACCTTCAATTTGATACTGTTGTTTTAATAACATATAAAGATTTTCCAGGAACCTTTCCTTTATATTTTCTTCCATTAAATTTCGTTTTTGTTTTTCTTCTAACTTTAATTGAAAATCTGAGAAAAGCCCTAAAGCTTTTTCAAGAGAATTATTTACTGTCATAAGAGTAATAATAGTGTTTTCAGTTAATGTCCTGGACATATTCTGTTCAATGGAAGATTCTATAAGCCCTTTTGTAGAAGGCCATTCTGCATAAAAGCTTCTGTCTGCAAGCACATCAAGCAATGAAAATAAATGACTGAGAGAATTTTGCATCCTCACGGTTTCATTTGCAATGAGGGTATCTTTAAAACTATCTTCTCCTTTATCTACAATTTTCTTCAGTCCATTTATTATATGAGAAGTATTATTTTTAAAATCCTTAAGTTCCTGCGTTACATAATCAAGTTTACTAGAAATCTGTTTAATATTATCAGATTCGATTCTCTGTTCTATATAATCAACAACATGAGAAATAGCAGATATATCTTTTGATGGCATTTGAAAAGAACGTTCTTCTCCAGGAACATACATTACAGTCTCTTTATCACCGGCATCTTTTTCATAGGTACCTGAGAAAAAATCTCTGGAAATGCTGGGGATAAATTCTTTCAATAAACTATCATCCGGTAAATTTTGTTCAGATACAAATCCGGTATTTTCCTCAGGCATATGGCCCATTTTTCCCTCTGAAGTTATGTAAGAAAAGGATTCCACTTCAGAAGGTACCGGTTCATTTGAAGTTTTTCCTTCTTCT
>Ga0351854_1030_pt1 | contig 30745 bp, 28 predicted proteins | sample BONcelHFGM3001C9_FD_206793 | JGI IMG/M metagenome (GOLD analysis project Ga0351854, IMG submission 206793) | Enriched cells from coal bed in the Powder River Basin, Montana, United States - BONCAT cells FGM rep2 HSBNCT.FGM.300.1.C9 ...
ATTCCATCGAAAAGTCGGCCGACATGTTCTTTGAGTCGAAAAATTGCAGAGCCTCCGTCTTCGAGTTTGTAGCACCTTATGCCCTCAAAGACGCCAAGTCCGTAATGAAGCGTTTGGGTAAGTACAGAAACATTTGCCTGACTTGCATCGACGAACTCTCCATTCATCCATACTTTCCGGCCTTCACCTGCCATGACACCCTCCTTTGGCTCTTTGTTTTATGTGGGCAAGGGCCTTCTAGGACATGAAGGCACGGGAGGCAACCTAAAAATAGCAGTTTCATAGCTTTATTGTCGCCGTTAAAAACAATAGCCGATGGACATTTCAAGAAAACGCCACCGACCTGCATATAAGCCGAATAAAAACGAGATTTCATGAAGAGTACCGAAATAATACAGATCTATCACACAAGATCATGAGCCAAGACAAAAAAGATGAGTGAAAACAATTTTTTCAGAATGGGTTAATTTAAGCACTCTGCAAGATTGCTTGGCGGACATTGTCCGTTTTCTAGCTGTTTTCGCCTTAGATTGAGTGTACAGCTAAAGCTCGAATCGCCTACCAATTTCTGGCAGTGGGCGACAGGTTCTATGCAGAAATGATCCGGCTGACATATTTTGTCATTACGATTTCCCATTTCATATCCATTTGCTTTCATAATTGGAAAGCTCTCCGGACGAAGAGTTTGCCAGCAAAAGGAATCTTTAAGGTGAGTACCTGCTGCAGTTGCGTCTTTTCTCAGCTTGGATTTTGCAAATTTTGCACCTATGAATTTATTGGCCTGCTCGGCAAATTTGGCAGAAGATTCATTTCCTTTACGTTGTAATTTTATCTTCGCCTCCATATTTATGAAATGATCTGGAACATATTTTCCACCGCACAAATCACAGGTGGAATCGCCGCAGGGAATGCTTCTTGTAAGTGCCGATCCCGGATCTGGATTTTGATGTACGGATGAAGCACCTGATTTATCGGCGGGGGCAGATGTTTTGTTTGCATCTCCCACATTATCAAGGACGTTTTTGGCTTTATCTGTAAACTTTCCAAATTGTGCATGAAGCGTGAAGCCTGCAAAGCATACAATTACCGCTACAATCAACAGTACCATCATTTTCTTCATATCCCCCCCTTTTTTAATAACACCAAACCCGGATAATCTTCTATTTTATCTTGGGTCTAAAATCAATAACGTTTTTGGTCCTTTGGTTTTCTAAATTATCGAAATCGTCCTAACAAAAATCAGCCTACATCGTTCGCAAAAATATTTTTGGTGAGAATATCGTTTCTAAACGTGAAATCGACAAGTTACGCCATGACGAAAGGTCTGCCGGTTCTTTGGTCGATGGCGATTTCGGGCCTTACGCCAAACACGTCTTCGATCAACCCGGGGGTTAAAATTTCGTTGGGCCTGCCCAATGCCGCGATGCGGCCCTCTTTAAAAAAGCAGATCCTGTCGCATATCGATGATGCAAGCGATATATCGTGCAAGGCGCACACAAAGGTCATTCCCCCGGAGTTGAGAGATTTTATTATTTCCCTAAGCCTTGTTGTATGCAGCAGATCCAGATAAGTCGTCGGCTCGTCTAATATGAGTATCTGCGGTTCCTGCGCCAACGCACGGGCCAGAAACACCCGTTGCCTCTCACCGCCGGAGAGTTCGCTTATCGGGCGGGCGGCAAATTCGTCGCAATCGGTCGCTTTCATCGCTTCAAAAGCCTTGGCGATATCGTTTTTAGATTCGAAACCAAGCGCCGAAACGTGGGGAGTCCTGCCCATCATCACTATTTCCAGGGCCGTGAAACCAAACGGTGCACGAGCCCCTTGTGCGAGCACCGCAATTTTACGAGCTCTTGTTCGTGGGTGCATCGACGAAAGCATGTGCCCGTCTATCGATATGCTGCCGCAGGAAGGGTTTAAAAGTCCGCTCATCAGTTTTACGAGCGTGGATTTGCCGGCGCCGTTGGGTCCCAAGATGCAAAGCACCTCTGCGCGCAGGACCTCAAGCGAAACATCGCAAATTGCGTTGCTTCTTCCCCCGTAAGAAAATGACACCCCGGCAAGTTCAATCATATTTTCGCGACATACCCCTTTTTAAAAGCACCATGAAAAGTGGCGCACCGATGATAGCGGTGATGACGCCCACCGGAAGCTCGGTTGCGTATCCCGTGTTCATAAGCACCGTCCTCGCGCCGGCATCGGCCAGCACCAAAAAACTCGCCCCTGCAAGCCCCGAGGCCGGTATGAGAAGCCTCTGGTCCGAGCCGAAAACAAGTCTTATCGCGTGCGGAACGAAAAGCCCCACAAAGCCTATAAGTCCTGAGGCCGCCACCGCCGCGCCAACCATAAGCGATGCGGCAAAGAACACCGCCGCGCGAAGTTTTGTCGTATCTATTCCAAGCGCCCTAGCCTCGTCGTCGCCTATTAAAAGGGCATTCATCCTGCGAGACATAAAAACAAGCGCCACAAATCCGGCAATCACGAAGACCGCTACCGCGGCCAGCGTTTCCAGTCCGGTCTCCTCAATATTTCCTATCAAAAGAAACAGTATCTGATACGCCTCCTCCATCGTGACCACGGCATTTATAAAAAGGATCATGGCGAAACAAAATGCGTTGAAGACGACGCCTGTGAGCAAAAGCTCGGCGGCGCGAAATTTTCCGCGAAAGCCGACCACGAAGAATATGGAAAAAATCGCAACTATCGACCCCGCAAACGCCAAAGTTGATATGTAGAAAAACGGCAAACCAAGACCGACAGCCAGCACGCTCCCTAGCGCTGCTCCTCCGGATATGCCAAGTATGAAAGGATCGGCCAGCGGGTTTTTGAGTATGGCCTGAAATGCACCGCCGGATGAGGCCAGCGCCATTCCCACCAGCGCGGCCAGAATTGTTCTGGGCAATCTGGCTGTGAAGAGTATGAGGCGCGATCTGGGATCGTCTGAAAATAGCTCTATCGATTCGCTCCCCATCGAAAGCGCAAGCACAATAGAAACTCCCAGCACGACCGCAAGCGCCGCCATCGTGCCGAGATATCTTTTTTTTGTAAGATATGAGGCCAATTCAGTCCCCGTGTATCAATTTTGCCAGACGATCAAGGCCGTCTAGAAGTCGCGGTCCGGGCCTGAAGTCTTCGGTTTTGAGCGTGTAAACACGTTTATTTTTTACCGCGGCGATTTCCGGAACCCGCTCCCATACCTTGCCGCCATGACGATCATTCTCGTTTCCCATGGACAGATCTATTATCACCTCCGGATCGGCGGCTATCATTTCTTCCAGTCCTATTCTGGGATAGGGTATCTTGCTAGCCGACATCACATTTATCGCGCCTATCGCGGGAAGATATTCTTCAATGAAGGAGGCGCCTCCGGCAACGACCAAAGGGCGCCTTCCCCAGACTATGAACAATCTTTTAGGAGTATGTTTGCTCCAGCGCGATTCCATCTCGATTAGGGCGTTTTTCATCTTTGCCGCAAGCCTTGTCCCATCGTCAGGGCGTCCCATGAATTCCCCGATTTTTTTTACGGATTCCAATATTTCACTTTGGGAATCAAACGACAAAAGTTCCACGCGAAGCCCGAACTTCTCGAGATTTTTTACGGATTTTCTGCTCGAGTTCTCCTTTGAACCAAGGACGATGTCGGGTTTTAGCGAGATGATTTTTTCGACGTATGGCCGCGTGTAATCGCCCACGATGTCGGGCCTTGTGGAGCTTTCCGAAACGCTGCAATATTTTGTCACGCCCACGAGCATTTCCGAATGTCCCATGGCGACTATCGTGTCGGTGATAGCGGGTTTTAGGGATACGATTCGCAATTTTGCCGCCGCCTCTCCGGAGGTTGCCGCAAGAAAACCAACTGCTGCGAAAAGAAAAAACTTTTTCATTGCAAACCCTCAAGGTTAATCATCCAAATCTCGCCTGTTGATACAGATTGATAGAGATGTCCGCCATAGACGAGGGCCGGTCCCGCCATGCCGGGAAGCGGGGTTTCAAGAACGTCCGCCCAACCATTTGGCGACGTATCTAAAAACATCGCCTTTCCATCAAAATCCGACAATGCGGCCAGATCGCCTAATGCGTTGATGGACGAAATAAAATTCGCCACACCTTCAATCGGTCTTCTAAAAACGATCTCTCCGGAATCGGGATCTGCGCCGTAGAGCGCATTGAAAGGAGCTTGGATGCCAACGAGTATAGCGCCGCTTCTGGTGATTGCAAGCGCTGGCCCTATCTGGGCCGTCACTGGAGAACCGTCTTTAGCTGTTATGATTATAGCCCGCCTATCCATTCCCGGATAACTGAATATATCGAGAGCGGCGTTAAGGTTGCCATCGCGATCATAGCTATTGGAAGAAAGCACTGCAAAACGCTGTATGCCCCGCACTAAAACCTCATCCATCAAGACCATGCCTGTTGGATTGACGCCGCTTGTGATATAGGCGACGCCATCGTCATGAGCTATCGTGCCGTCTGGGGCCAAGTCGAAACAACTTACGGTTCCCGGATTATATGATGTTGCGCCGGGATCTCCGGATATCTCATCTAGGTTGGAACTCGCCACGCAGATTTTCCCTCCGATATAGAGCATGCCGTTTGGAAAGGTTTGATTAAACGAAATTGCATGACCTTCTTCGTCCCGGACAAATTCTCTGGATAGATCTATGGCATCCGCAATTTCGCCGGTTCTTCCGTTTATTATGCTAAAACCATGAAAACCGCTTCCGGCAAATTCGGAATGCGCGACAGCGTGATAATTGCCCGGCAGCGAAATGTGGTTTGATGGATAACCTTCCACAGTCCCCACCATGTTCCAACGATCGCCATCAAATCTAAAAAGGCCGTTTGTCGCCGGCTCGCCGCCGCAGGTCAGGTATGACAATGAATCATATTCGCTAACAGAGTATGAGGCAGGAAAGGCACAAGGGGCCTCTGAATAAAACTCCGCAACCGGCGCCCTCGGGGGCTCGGGTAAAATTTCCGAATCAGCAGTGTCTGTAGTCCCTGAAGTATCGTACGAAATGCCGGACGTATCCGCCAAAACGTCGGCCGCGTCTAAGAAATTATTTCCAGCATCGAACCGGGGAGTGCCCATGTCTGAAGGATTTGTTTCTGCGTCTAAAGGTAGCGTCCCGGTATCGAAAGGCCCAGCGCCATCAGCTTTGCCTCCATTCCCGGCGTCTGCCGCACCGCGATTTCCTTTTTCCGTTGCCGGACTGCATCCTGCTAAAAAGAATCCTGCGCTTAACATATAAAACTCCTTTCGTTACTAGTTTTTAATTTTTCCGTTTATGACAGAAACCGCATCGAGATCAAAGCCGGCCGCTCCGCCCGCCCCGAAGCCTTCCAGATCCCTTATCTTGATGTATCTTGCCTCCGTCACACCGAGGTCTGATAAATCAAACGCATCTCCACCAGCCGTGTTTGCATCGAACGGACTTATATCGTTGTTTGGGTGCGAATAGACGGGACTCCATCCCGCACATCCGTCGTATGGATAGGAAGCGTTATGACAATGAAATTCCAGAAAGTTTATGCCGTCGTTTGATACGCTGACGATCCCCAATTCCTTAAACGGCGATGAAGGCTTTCCTCCGATCAAAAATGCATTTTCAAAGACGATGAAATCATATCCCGGCCCATCGATCAATCTACAGCTTCCAAGGTCGAGAACGATTTCACCGCCTATTCCAAGCGACAAGACATCCGTGCCGCCCTGCCCCGCACCGCCACCTTTAGGCGGCCCCAAAACCACGTTTGGATAATTGTTCTGCCCAAAGCCTGCGCCGTTGCCATAGCTTACGGAGTGGACGCTCTGTGCAAATCCGCGACAGTCGTGATCGTCTGATCCTTCAGGTGGCAGAGGAGGCAGGTCCGCCTCGTCACCGGGTGGATTGAAATCGGGGACGTAAGCTAGGGCCGGAGCGTCGCTTATCGCCGCCACGAGAGTCCCCGGATAACTCGTGAGGATAAAAAGATCCGCACCTTCATAATCGATACCGCGTGAGCCGGGCCTTACGGCGATCGGCCCGGCGCCGGTATTGGCTCCGGTTGGATTTTCGGCAGTCACTCCGGCCGGGTATCCCACAACGAGGCCCTCGCCTATCACGGGATCCGTAACGCTTTGAAGATCGTAGGGGAACACCGTGCTTTGCTCGAAGCTAGCTGCGTACATGAAAGCATCGTCCACCGAAACTGCGATGTCGGTTATGTAATCGCTGTCGCTTTCTCCCGCTATTATCGGATTGTCGATACCGCGAAGCACCTGTTTGTTGATGAAATCGATTTCATAGATGTATGGATACGAATGCGATCCTACAAAACCTATCGAACCGTCATGGGTAAGCCTTACCGGATGAAACGATGCGGCCGCCATTCCAAGATTGAGCGAAGAAATTATTTCCAGAGTGAAAGGATCTACAACGTCGATTACAGAGTCCGTTGCCGGCGCTCCCTTGGCGTCTATTATGTTGAGCACGCCGCTATTTGTGACGATGAGTTCGCGGTCGTTTCTTGACGCAAGCCCGGTCGGATTGTAGGCGCTTGTGACGAAAAAACCCACCCGCTCAAGAGCTCGGCCATCTTGAATTTCAAAAACCTGAACGGTGCCCGGCGCCGTCACGGATGGCGTTTCAGTGGAAATGTAGTTGGCCGTGGCTACAAAGAGCAAATCGCCTATTCTCGTCATGCCAGATGGAAACGACGGGGTTATCGTGGAAGCTGCTGCGCTTCCGTCGGAGTTTTCAAGACCTGACCCGATATCTAGGAGTCTGGTGGCTGAGGTATTATAATAGATGTATCCACTTTGGGGGCTGAAATAGATGATCGAGGTGGAGGTAAGCAAAAATGCCTCGTCTATGCCGGAGACAACGAGCCTTGCAGGTATTCCCGAATTTCGAGGACTTGCCATGCCTGCGAATTTGTCTGAAAGCTGCATGGGATTTTTGTCGATGTTTACCGCTATCACCGCAGAGGGCATTGACGTGCTCACTATGAATGCCGTCGATTTCATACCGTCTATGTCCGGGATCACGATGTCGGCCGGAAAGTCGCTCGAAAGGGAAAATGACGGCGGCAGTATGGACTCGTCGGCAAATCCCCCCGATGAGGTGCTCACGCTACTAGAGCCACATGCCAGGCCAAACGCGACTATTGCGAGTACAAAAATGTTTTTTCTCATATTTTATCCCTTCAACTGTTTCATATCTTGGCACCCAGAGTAACCTGATAACTCCTTCGCGGAAGAGGAAAAGAAAGCCTATCGTAGCGCTGCACGTTTCCCAGGTCCTTCGCTTCGGCCGTGGCGAAGAAGTGTTTCGCGAAAGTTAGCGTGGCTCCCGCGTCAACTGACGTGTTGCCTGAAATATACACGGTATTGGCCGTGTTTACGGGATAGCCGCCGGTTATGTAGATATCGGCAAAAAGGACGATCGGGCTTATTCGTCCTTCTATGTGAAAATTCGCCGTGTGCTTCGGGCGGCCCGGAAGACTTCTTGAAGAACCGGCGTAGTGGGCATCAAGCCAGGTGTAATTACCGCTGATTCCAAGATATTTGAAAGGATCGATCGCGACCTGAATTTCTATGCCTTGGATGAACGCCTCGAAGGTGTTTACCGGCTGTATGGTCGTCGCAGATATGGGGACGAAGACGATCATGTTGTCTATTCGATTTTGAAAATAGGATGTCTCTAGGGAAACGTATTTAGGTTTGATTATAAACCCGGCGTCCCAGTTAAGCGCCTTTTCGTCTAGCAGGTCTGGATTGCCTCGTAGATAACCCTGATCGGGAAAATATAATTCTCCAAAGTTAGGGTAGCGGTGAGAGCGTCCGACATTGGATTTAAGTTCTATCCACGACGCTGGTTTGGCGACAAGACCCATCCTCCAGCTTGCGCAAAAGGATCTTTTCGTCGCCTTTTCGAAACTTGCCTGAGGTATTACGAACAATCGGTCGTCAAAAAAACCGGCTGTCTCCTCTATCATTAGAGTATTTGTAATTCTCGTTTTCGTTCCCATCAAATTCGCACCGGCGCGGGGAGAGCTGTCGCTTGAACGATCGTATCTTAAATTGTATCTGGCGGTTGAAGCGAGGCTTGCGTGGGCGGTGGAAAGCGAATGCATGAACCGTGCGTGCCATTGCGGCGACTGGTTTAGATATGTAACGTCTATGGGATTTCCGACAGCCGGCGACGGATCGGTGAAATAATCGTGATCCATGAAATACGTGGCACCGGTCTCGAATGAAAGATTTTTGGAAAAAAATTCGTCTGCCGTAAAGATCGCGCTTACGGTATCGCGAAATATCTCCTCTTCGGCCTCCAGGGGATTTGCGGGATACAAAACCGTCGTTTCCTCCTCCATTCCGGGAACCTGTCTGTCGGTCCAAAAAAAACTGTTCGCAAAGGAAATTCGCATCGTGTCGTTTAGACGAATTCCTATTTTGGCGAGCACGTCCTCGGCTATGGATTGATTGTGAAGGCGGGTGTAGGTCTCGGTCCTTCCAAATGGCTGGCCGGCCATTATGATTTTCGCGTTGGTGAAAGTGAAATCACCGCCTGTTGATCTGTGGCTGTGGGCTAGAACGAAGTCCGTGCGATCGCCGGGCTCCCTCCACGATTCGGCAGTTTTCAGTGTATTAAAGGAACCTCCGGTGAGCTTTAGATCGATCACCCGCTTTGCACCGGCCCTTTTGGTGACGATGTTTATCACTCCACCTATTGCATCGGTGCCAAATCTGGCGGACGCGCCGCCGCGCAGGACCTCTATGCGCTCTATCGATTCCACCGGGATCGTCGAAAAATCCACAATTCCAAACGTGGCGGAGTTAAGTCTTATGCCGTCTAAAAATACGGCGACCTGCTCCGCCGATGAGCCCCGGATCGATACCGTAGTAACCTGCCCCTCGCCTCCGGTGTATTTGACATCGATTCCCGCCGAGCGCCTTAGTATCTCGCCTAAATCGGCCGAGCCTTTTGCGAATTTTTCCGGAGTGATGACCGTGGTAAAAGAACCCGGGGATTCGAGAGATTCGTAGCGCTGCGTTCCGCTGACCTCTATTTCTCCTATGTCCGTCACCTCTTGCGCCCCGGACAAAGCCGGGCCCAGAAGAAGGGCCAAAATAAAAACCCCTCTTCCGAGAAGAAGGGTTTTATAAGTGTCACAAGACACGCGCCGCCTCTTTCCTCGAAGAGTTTAAGCTGCAAAAAAAGTTTTCAGACGCAAGGTTTCCTGACTGGGAGCATGCCCGATATCCGCCTCGCCTTCCCGTCCCTTAAAAAGAGACAGTGACTCGATATTCGACGGATACGGCCTGTTTCGCCCCTTACAGTGGCGGGACCGTGCGGGAATCTCCGGCACCTCGACAGAGGCACCAGACCACCCGCTTCCCTTGATACGCCGGATTGTCAAAACAGCATCGCTCCCACTAGCAGGCGCGCCCTCTGTTTGTCAATTGACGATTTTTACTGTGTGATAGATTTTTACTGATTTTTTACGCTTACTTCACAAATCTCGCAGCGGCGCCTTTTTCAGAAGAAGGTATGGGCTTGTGAAATCGCCTCAACCGTTCTAGACAGATCGTATGATAAAACACGAAAATCGAAAAATGGAAGTTTTGGGAACCACGCTGTGGGATTTTCCGTCCCGCCACTATGGCAGCGAAGTTCAGGGCGATGATGCCTACGCGGGCGCCACTCCGGCCGGCGTCATCTGGAATCTACTCATGCGCTACACGCGAGAGAAGGACCTTATCATCGACCCGATGGCCGGCAGCGGAACAACGCTCGATGTCGCCCGCGATCTCAAGAGGCGCGCACTCGGATATGATCTAAAGCCCTCGCGAAAGGACGTCTTTCGCGCAGATGCGAGAAAGCTTCCGCTCGAAGACGGTAAGGCCGATTTCGTCTTCATCGATCCGCCATATTCCGATCATATCGATTATTCCGACGACCCGCGATGCATCGGAAAGCTCTCCGCCTTCGAAGGGGAATATTTCAAGGCTATGGAACGGGTAATCGGAGAATGTCACAGAATACTCAAACCCAAAAGGTGCATGGCCCTTTATGTGTCCGATACCTATCAAAGAAAAAAGGGGTTTGTGCCGATAGGCTTTAGGATATTCGAACTGTTGTCTGAAAAATTTCGGCCGCTCGATATCGTATCTGTGGTTCGCCACAATAAAAATTTAAAGAAGGATCGATGGCACGCCGAGGCGGTGAAGGGAAATTTCTTTCTGCGCGGGTTTAATTATCTATTCGTTATGAAAAAGGAATAGGCAGGATGTTTTTTAAAAAAATATTATGAAGAGACCCGAAATAGAACCTAACCCCAATCCGGCAGAATCTCTCTCAAAAACAAGTTGTTAGGCGTCCTTCTGTTATTGCTAAAAATCGTAAACCGCAAACGGTCTTTGAAATGGTTTTCCGGGTTCCGGGTTCCGGGTTCCGGGTTCCGAAAATCATCGTTTCATTATATCATTCAATTTACCTCTTTGATTTCAGGGCGAGTCCCAAATTTTAAATACGCTTTTCGGAACAGCTTTTCTCCTTGAAACTCATGGGGTTTCAGGCTAGGGTCCGCCGCTCTTTGACAATTTCATAGCAGAGCTGCGGCTCCCTGTAGTGCGAGTCGATGTCGTTGTTTTATATCGACGAGCGGTTACGGAAGGGGCAAATCCAGCCCTGTTTCATTGGTAATAAATTTTTACGGGCGTTTAACTCAGCGGAAGAGTGCGATCCTCACACGGTCGAAGTTGCAAGTTGACGCGGCCGTTGAACAGCGGTTGCGGTTTGTGCAAACGCTGTGATTACGGCTGCGGCTCCCTGTAGTGCGAGTCGATGTCGTTGTTTTATATCGACGAGCGGTTACGGAAGGGGCAAATCCAGCCCTGTTTCATTGGTAATAAATTTTTACGGGCGTTTAACTCAGCGGAAGAGTGCGATCCTCACACGGTCGAAGTCGCTGGTTCAAATCCAGCAACGCCCACAACAATTTTTCGCAAAATTAGAAAATAGAAGATAGAAAATGGAAAATGGAGGGAAAATTTGCACAGCAAATTTTCGCGCCTATAGCTCAGTGGATTAGAGTATCTGCCTCCGGCGCAGAGGGTCGCAGGTTCGAATCCTGCTAGGCGCGCAACGATTTTCCGCTTTGTTCTTTGTTTTAATAGATTGAGCACTATCTTAGTTCCGACGATCGCATCCCGCCGTAGGCGGGATAGGCGATGTCGAGAATCCGCGATTTGACAAAACAATTTTTTCACCAACCCAAAGTGAGGTTGGTGGGGCACTAGCTCAGCTGGGAGAGCACCACGTTCGCAACGTGGGGGTCGAGGGTTCGAATCCCTTGTGCTCCACCAACCTCATTTTTTTGGCGAAAAAATTGTGTCAGAATAATTCACGGGTCATGACGCCTGATTTTCTCCACCCTCACCATGTCAGAAAAAACGATCGTTTTTTCTGACACTGCTCTAATCCTTTGTCATTATTGTAAACCAAAAGGTCTAATAATTACAAGCTGATAGATAAATTAGCGCCCTGACCTCACTTTTGCGTCCCCAGCGCGCACATAAATAGTCTCTCTTTAAAAGAGAGAAATATTGCTTGATTTATCTCTTAAACAAGGAAAGAATATAGGCATGAGAGAAATACTGGACATCCTGATCGACGATTTCCATGAGCGGGCGCTGCCGGACCTCTTGTCGCGCGAGCGCTCCATAGAACGCAAGCCGGGCAAGGCGAACGTGGTGCTCGGCATGCGCAGGACCGGCAAGACATGGTTCTGCTATCAGATGATGGAGGAGCTCATCGCCTCCGGCCTCGAAAAGGAGAGGCTCCTCTACCTCAATTTTGAGGACGAGCGCCTGCTGCCGTTCTCCGCCGCTGATTTTCAGCTCATCCTCGAGACCTATTATCGCAAGTTCCCCGCCTACAAGGACAAACGGTGCTATCTCTTCCTCGACGAGATGCAGCGCATCGAAGGGTGGGACAAGTTCGTTCGCAGGATCCTCGATTCGGAGGATATCTCCGTGTGCGTGACAGGATCTTCCTCGAAGCTCTTGAGCATGGAGATTGCGACGAGCCTGCGCGGTAGGTCCCTCACGACGGAGATATTCCCATTCAGCTTCAGGGAATATTTGGAATACAAGGGCGTAAAACTCGATAAGAAAGAGAGCTACGGCTCAAAGCTCAGGGCGACGCTGCAAAGCGGTATCGGGAAATATTTGCACATCGGCGGATTTCCCGAGATACAGGGCTACGATGACGAGCTCAGGCGTCAGGTGCTCAGAAATTACGTAGACGTCGTCATACTCCGGGATGTGGTGGAGCGCCACGGCGTGAAAAACGTGGCAGCCCTGAGGGCGCTCATAAAACAGATATTCAGCGCACCGGCAACGCGTTTTAGCGTGAACAAATTCTACAACACGCTCAGGAGTCAGGGTGTGACCTGCACGAAGAACGACCTCTACAGCTTCATGGATCATCTGGCCGATGCGTTTCTCATCTATCAAGCGCCCATACATTCTAGGTCAGAGAGGGTCCGTCGCGTGAATCCGCAGAAGGTCTATGTCGTGGACACGGGGCTTCTGGAGGCAACATCGTTACGAATCACCGAGGATCGAGGGGCTGCTCTCGAAAATCTTGTATACCTGCACCTGAGGAGGCAGGGCAGTTCACCTGAATACTATCTCACCGAATACGGCGCGGAGGTCGATTTCGTAATTGTGGAAGATTCGCGGCAGCGTCGTCTGATACAGGTATGCTGGGATATAAGCGAAGAGGAGACGCGCCTACGGGAATTTTCTGCACTCTCAAAGGCCATGGAGGAGCTGGGCGTCAAGCAGGGCACCATCGTCACATGGATGGATGAAGGGCGTGAGGGTAAGGGAATAGAAATAGTCCCCGCATGGAAATGGCTGGTTCAGAACTAGGCCGATGCATTTTGCGGCCGACCTTCAATGTTCTTAGCACTCCGAAGGAGTGCATAAGATGATGAAGTGCCGGCGCTTGGGTATCCGAGCGCCGGCCGACCTTCAATGTTCTTGGCACTCCGAAGGAGTGCATAAGATGATGAAGTGCCGGCGCTTGGGTATCCGAGCGCCGGCCGACATTCAAAGGCGGGGTAAAGTTTTGTAATCTTTGGCAAATATGCGTATTTCCTGCATCTCCCGACATTGCCCATTTCGATTTCGCAACGTGGGAGTCGAGGGTTCGCTGACGCAAACATATAATGCGGTTTAAAGACGTCTGGAAGCCGGTCCGAAGGACCGCAAATCCCTTGTGGATATCTGGGGGCGGGCGTTCGCGGAGTGGAAATACCTTTTTCCCCCGCTGATTTTACTTTTTGCACTCAATCAACTTGAGTGGCTCTTGAATATCCTTTGTTACGTCGCTTGCGTTCACTTCATTAATTTTGTGCAAAAAACGTGGATGAACATTCCACCGGTGCGTGCCCGTCATCACGCTTGCGGTCTTGATGTTGAGCCGGATCACGATGCCGCGAATTTTTTCGCCATCGTGTCCCTCGAACCACACGCGGTCGCCGACGTTGAACTTGCCCATCTGTTTGACGCTGCGGGTCCTCGATAAAAATTTAAGCCTTTCGATGATGCGATGATTGAGCTCTATCAGCTGTTCTTCAGACAATCCGTTAATGTCGATATGTCGGCTCATGTTTATTTCTCCTTAACAATAATAACTTCCGCATCAATTTCATTGACCTCCAGCCATTCGGTTGCCAATTCACCGAGAGCCTTGTCGTGGAATTCAAACCACTGCTCGCGAATGTCAGGATAATCATGTAGCGCGTCTTTGAAATTGCTGAACGGTTTTTTCCAAGCGAGCGCCTTACAGAGAATCATTTTTGCCTCTCCATCGGGCAAAGATTCGACGAATTCTTCCATGATCCGAAAGCCTTTGTTGGAGGAGACAGTGTCAATCCAGAGGAAACGATCCGGCTCATCTTCAATGAGTTTTTTTGTTTCCTCGTCCTCATCAAGCACGTCGTATTCACTTACAAAGACAATCTCCCCCGTTTTTTTATCCAGAAAATGATTCATCATTCCGCTGTTATCTTCCAACGCCATTGCTAGTGAGTTTATGTCGATTTTAATCCGAGCCATAAAATGTCTCCTTTTGCTTTATCGCCAAAGCATGATCAAACTTCGTGAGTTTACTTCCCATATCCCAATTCCTTCATATTGAGCTCAATTGCGGCGTCCAGTTTCTTTCCTTCAAGTGTCTGCTCGCGCAGCATTGCAGTAAGCCGCTTTATCTTATTTCCCCCTCTTTTTCTCCAACTTCAAAAGTTTCTTAACCTCGCGGTCAAAGTCGGAAATATATTTTCTATCTTCTCCTTCGCGATATTTTTCATATTCTTTCAATGCCAGCGCCTCCGCAACTTCGTGACTAACTTTTCCGGCGTCGCATAGTATTTGTCTCTCATTAAATTTTAGAAATGCGTCCAGCTTTGTTACCCAGTCCTTCATATACATAATGATTCCTCGCTTGGCCTGCATTTCCGCAAAGTCAAGGTACATGGTCACGATCCTGTTCAAGTGATCGAGCTCTTTTTCGTTCAGATAGTTTTTGGCGATAACGACATCGGACTCTCGAATATTGCCTTTGGGGGAGTTTTTCCAGACGGTCAGCCCCATATGTGCTTTAGTGCTGTCTGCCCTTTCATGTATTATCTCTGCAGCGGTTTTGCCTGTCATCGCAAAGTGAAGCTTGTTTTGCACTGTCGCAAAAAATTGTTTGGTGATGTCGCTGTCTGGGCTATAGTCTGCGCTGCACTGCGAGTATATATCAGTAATCTTCTGATACATGCGTCTTTCGCTTGATCTTATATCTCGTATTCGGGCCAGCTGTTCCTCGAAATAGTCTTTTCCGAAGATATTGTGGGGATTTTTGAGCCGCTCATCATCCATGGTAAAGCCTTTGATGATGTACTCTTTGAGCCTTTCGGTTGCCCAAATGCGAAAGAGTGTCGCCTGCGCGGAATTTACCCTGTAACCAACAGAAATAATGGCATCCAGATTATAGAATTTGGTGGAATATTTTTTCCCGTCTTTGGCAGTTGTTTCCAAAATGGAAATAACTGATTTTTCCTGCAATTCACCAGTTTCAAAGATGTTTTTGAGATGTTTATTAACAGCCGGTATGCCGACTCCAAAAAGATCTGCCATTTTCTTTTGAGTCAGCCATAAAGTTTCATCGTGTAAAAATATTTCCACTTTCACTTTGCCGCTTGGCGTGGTGTAGAGTAAAAACTCCGTAAAGCTGTTATTGGGGACCAGTTGTTGATTCTTTTTTTTCATATGTCTCCTAAAATTACAAGTCGTTCCCACCCGCCACTAAATCGTCGGCGGGCATGCTCCACGGTTTTGCCGTGAAGGACGGAGATAGTGTTGATGGGTAAGGGCATAAAGTTCCGATCAGTTGTACGTTGTCCGATGACTGTCAGTTAGTTCATGTGTCGGCAATTGATCCTTGAACCTTTCCGGAGCCACTGCGACAACCCGGACAATGAGCTCGCCGTTGAAATCCCGATAGGCGATAACATCTCGAATACACCACAGCTCGTCTGGAAAACGTTCATTCTTCCGCTGAACCAGCATTTGTATCACTGCAGTTGCAACCTCTTTATCAGCACTGTCGTGTTTGACAATTTCAGCGATCATGTCTTCGATATAATCAGTAGATTTGCCCCAGCGTTTTAAATTCACCGCATTTCAGACAGCCCGTGGGACCACAAGCATCTTTTGATATTCCTCCGCGGTAAGGATCTCCGGCGCGACATCACAAATCGGGGAGGCGAACTCAAGAAAAATCTCCGACACTTTTTTTGACGATTTGATTTTGGAATTGGTCATAATGTCACCTTTTCGCGTTTAATCACATTCTCAAACGTTGTCCGATAATCTTCCGAGCTTAAAACCGTGTCATAGAGGCCGATGTCTTCGTCTTCATGTTTATTGATACCGGTGTAGACGAGGCTTGCGTCTTCGTAACGCTTGAATTTGTAAACCGCATCGTTCATCAAAGCGCTATTGAATACACCGAGGCTGACGAGCAATTCAAACTCCTTAATAGATAAACCGGTCACCTTCTTAAAAAGACCGGGCTCCAGTTGCGTGATAACATCTTTGAGGCTCCGTTCACGGTGGTCCGTCAAATACATAAAAACAGGCACTCTGGTTGCAAATTTGATGAGTTTTTTCTGTATCTGTTTTCGAAGGCTCTTATACTCTTTTTCTTCTTCGGTCAGATCTTGTTTTTCCTTGGCCGTCAAATCCCTTTCGTTCGCATCCTTCTTGGCTTTTTTGATTGCCTCGGATTTATTGATAATGGTTTCAATGTCTTGATTTAAATTTCTAAACCCTTCGATACTCATTAGTGCACTCATGGCGTCTTTATTATTCATAAGCCGCTGAAGCGTTCCATTGTCCACATTTACCAGCAAGGCGCTTTCCCAGCGTCTTGCCAAAAGCGTCGCTGTCGTTCCGCTCATTGCCATATCGAGAATACCTGCGGCATCGATCTGTTTCATCGAACTGCCGTCATAGGCAAGCACGGGAAGGAAGCTGATAAATTCCTCAACTTTCTTTTCGGGGTTTGTCTCGTTTACGTTCAGGCGGCAGCTATAATCAACGATTTGGCGCAACGCCCTATCCGGCGCAAAGTCAAAGACATAACATTCCTGCTTGATGATCTCTTCCTTATTTGGCGAGAGATTATCCGGGTTCTTGATCGTCCACGGTGTTTGCACCCTAAATGCCGCCTGAAAATACGTCTCTGGGCTGGAGGAATTGCGAAGCATGAATATGCCGGTCCACGGTTTAACCGAAACGCCAGTCGTTAATTTGCCGCAGGAAAGGGTTATGGTCTTGGTCTTTAACGGCTCATCCATTGCATCCAACACCGGCGGAAGTGCCTCTACGCCTATTCCAGCACCGCTTCCAGCGGCAACGATGATTTTATAATCATGATAAAAAGTATTCTGCCTCTCCGAGAAAATATTTTTCATTGCATGACACGCGGCAACGCTAGGCAGAAACCAGAACGTGTGAGACAGGACATTCAACAAGCGAACGTCTGAAAAAGGCATTGGCGGTTTTTTCGCGCCAAGCTTAAGATTGTCTATAGTTGTTTCCAAAAATGCCCCGCGGATCAGGTCGAGCCATTTTTGGACCTCATCCCGATATTTGAATTTGGCCTTACTGCCGGTACCTTCGGCAGAAAAGAATATATTCAGATCAAATTCGCTAAATTCCCCCTGCATAGCGATTTCGCGGATAGAATCCGGAAGTTGATAGGTAAGCATGACCATTCTGGAAAGAGGAGCGTAAGGATTATCATTGCCTTTCCACTCCTCTTTTGAGCGCTGTTCATCGGAATATGTCCAGTTGTAAATCTGCTCTTCTATAAATTCACCGGAGGCTATTGCACGAAACGGCGTGCCCGATAAGTAAAGATATGCATTCGTTGTGATAGGCATGATTTCTTCATCAATTTCTATATCTTGATAGCCTTCTTCTTTTAGAATAGCTTTATTTTCCTCAACAATTTTTTTGTCATCTTCGCTTAAAAACAAATCTTTCGCATTGTCGCGCCACGCGCCATAATGATATTCATCAAATATCACGCAATCCCAATTGGTCGTATGCACCCACTCGTTTTTTGCCTTGATCCCGCCGACGGCATTCTTTCCCAAATAGTCCTGAAAAGAGCCAAAGCAGACAAGCGGTTTATTCTTTTTCGCTTCTTCAAAGGTCAGCCCGTTTTTGGAGATGAACTGCCAGCCCTTGAAATCAACATGCGTCTTTAAATCCTCTTCCCATGCACTTTGGACGGCCGGTTTGAATGTAAGGACCAAAACCTTTTTCCAGCCCATTTTCTTTGCAAGCTGATAAGCGGCAAAGGTCTTTCCAAATCTCATCTTGGCGTTCCATAAAAAATGCGGCGTCTTATCATGGTTTTCTCTTCTGAAACTTTTGAAATATGCGATCGTCTTTTCTACAGCCGCCTCTTGCTCGGGCCGCATTTTGAAATCAATGGAACGATTCTCTTCAGAGTGGAGACCTTCCTTGATCGCGATAATCGCCGATTTCACGTCCTTGGAGGTGCATTTAAACCACTCTCCATCTGGATTCTTAATGCCCTTTTGCTTTAGATAACGATGCACTTCATGGTCGGTGAAAACGCTTCCGTCACGGCGCATAGCAGACTCTTCGAGCATAATCCTATAGGGAAGTTTGCCGGGCCGGAGCGTAGGATACTGCTTCGCAACCCTTTGCCTTGCATCTTTGTTTGTGAAGCCGACTTTTAGTAGTCCCTTGTATTGAGGATGTGTGTCCTCGTAGGCGTATATGGTCGGTTTCGAGTCAGGCCTTTGTGGAAAAAAATTGGTTGCTGTCATTTGTTGCCATCCCTTAGTCTTTTTTTAGGATCACTGCCGGGCAAAAAGTTCTCACCTGTCACGACTTGCCTGCCGGTTTTTTGCTCCAGTTCAAGGCGTGCCTTCTTTGCAATTCTGCCGCCCTTTTTTCCGGCTTCGGCGTTTTCAGCCATGCCGGTTGCGGAATCGGTTTCTGCAATTTGACGTGTGGAAAGTTCAGCAAGTGCTGTAAAGATAAGTTCGGCCTCGCTCATGTGGTCACGCAGGTTCTGGCTTTTAAGCCCCTTAATGGCCTTGTGCTCTTTTATCGAAACTTCGCTCCATTCCTGATGGATGATATTGGTAAGGATGGCATATTCCTTCTCTTCCTTTATCTCGTGATCTTTCCAGTAGTCGGTGAGCTTGTTGCGGGTCTCCTGACCCATCATCCTCTGCTGGATCCATTTCTCGCTTCTACCGTGCTTTTTCCAATAATCACGGGCACGATCAAGCGAACGGGCAGGGTCGCTCATATCTTGAATTCGTTCATAACCCACTTTAGCAAGCCACTGCTTTATAGGTTCGGCCTTGGGACTGGGGACTGACTGGATAAGTCTTAGTAATATTTCAGGATTTGCAACATCGGTTATGTATTTTTTACCATCGGAAGCCTCAAGTTTCAGTTGGTGACAATCTGTCACCGACTGACTTCCTTCCTTTTTGAGCCGTTCCTTGAGCTTATTCCAATATTTTCTGGCCGTATAATAATCCGGTTGTTGGATCAGGGCTTGAATTATATCCACAACGGAAAATAACCACATTTCGGACTTTTCGTCATAGACACGCCTGATTTTATAATCTTCAAAAACCGCTAGCGCTGTTTCTTTATTCATTGCTTACCTCCATCGAGCGGACCATGGATTCGATGAAGGCGATCTCCTCTTTGGATAGGCAGTATTTTTTATAGAGTTTTTCGTCTGTCCAAAAATGAGAAAAATCTTGTAAGGGCACAAACGAATAAACCTTTTTCATACAATCTTGAGTGTTTTTTTGTAATGTAACCAAAAAATGAAAAAACTTTGTATTGATATAACTTATTACGTTGTTGCACTCTGATTTTGATGAAAATGGTCCCACTAATAAATATGTCTCTGTACAACATGAATTAGGCTCGCAATAAAGTGGTTTTATGTGATCGGTTTTTCCATCTCCAGTTCCCACGGCTTTTGGAATAATTAGTTTGTGCTTATCAACACAATCAGATCTGCGAGTAATATCGCATTTTTTCACATATTCGACTCTCCGGTTTCCGTATAATTTTACTGCTCCCTGAAATGATTTACTTTTTCCTCTGTAGTTCGTTATAAATCCAAAAGGTTTTTTCGTGCTTACAATTGAATCGAAGGTGGGCTCGTGCAGAGATCTCACTTTATGTAAAATCGGTATAGCATCGTTGTATCGAATAACAATATCGCAACCATTTTCTTTTAGGGGTCTCTCGGATGTTGATATTACTCCACTAGTATCGTGGGTAATAAATTTCGTTGTGCCACTGTAATTCTTATTCCACAGAAAATAACAAACGCCTCCTTTAATTTCGACCCCTGGAAAACAGTCAGATGCATTTGGGAAATCGTGTAAATACTCGATATGTGGATCAGTTATCATGGCATGTCTAAAATCATCCAACCCCCATCCACCTGCAAACCAACGTGAGGGAATAATCATCGTAAGAAAAGTAGGGTTCATTTTTTTTGCTTGCTCGACAAATAGGTGATAAATTGGTTTTGCCTGTGGGCCATTTTCATCACCGGCGGTTGATAATTGATACGGTGGATTTCCAATGATAACATCGAATTTCATATTAAAAATCTCCTCGGGTTTTTCTGTGTGGATAAATTGATATGCGTGAGTTTCCAGATCAGCGCTACGATCATACACATCTTCACTTGCACCACAAAACTGACACTTTCCGTTTACCCATGTGTGTTTAATTCTTTTAAAGAATATGTTTCCCTGTTTACTATCGAATGATTCGCAAACAGAATATTTTCCGTTGGCTGTTTTTGAACAGTAAACTGACCTTCTGGAAAGCAGTGCCGTAAGTTCCGTTATAGCAATGCCAAATATCTGATTCTTAAAAACATGATCGCTTCTCTTCTGTTTGTCAGGGATTTTCTTTTCTAATCCGACCATCAGCCGCCTTGCGATCTCTCTCAAGAACACGCCGGTCTTACAGAATGGATCGAAAAAAGTGGCTTTTTCATCTTTCCAAATTTCCTTTGGCAATAAATCGAGAATTTGGTTCACCATCTGCGGCGGCGTGAAGACCTCGTCGTTGCTTAAATTGGCAAGACAGGTCAGAACGTCCGGATTGTAATTGTTGTTATTTTGCATCTGAGATCCTCAAAAAATGCGCTACGGGATATTCTTTTACAGGATCAGGAATAAAGACATCTTCACCCAGATCAGAAAAAAGGGGCAGTTCCTTTATTGCCGCATGTGAAAGGAGTTCGCGAAACGAAAAATCCCTTCTCTTGATCATGGTGCTATTTACCGGAGACCACTCGGAAAAAACGATTGGCTTGGAATTTTTGCCAACGGTATTGAGAGTAAGCGCATCTCCCCAGATGATATTTCGTTCGAGAAGATATTTTACGGAATTCCGACATTCTTCCTTGGTTTTATCTCCGTACAGCTCTATATATCTATCATCAAAAACTCTAAAAAGACGTTCCCGGCACTTGGAAACGTTGTCCTCCAAAATATCTATTCCGTAGAGGCTGGATACGGCAACAACGGCATATCTCTCAAATTCGGGTTGATTTTTGCCGTAGCGATTTTTAACAATACAAAACTTTCTTTCCAAGACCTCCGCCAGAAAATTTCCATCGCCGCATGCCGGTTCAAGAAAACGGGAATCTATCCTCTCTGTTTCCTGTTTTACCAGATCGAGCATGGCGTTAACTTCCCGCTTTGCAGTGTAAACCTCTCCATGATCTGCAACGCGCTTCTTTGAAACAACCAATTTTTCCTGATCCATTTTTTATTATATCCTCTTCATCTGCTAGGTGATGGCATTGATTAAGGCTTCGTGCATCGTCTTTGATTTGTTGTCGATTATTGCCATAGTTTTTATCTCATTAAATTAACCGACGTGAAACCCGTGAGGCCACCGCTATATCCAATTTTGGGCTCCACCAGCTACATGGCCAGCACAATAAAAAATCATCAATATATCAATATTTTAGGCGTTTCATGACTCCGTTTAGTCTAACCCGGTTACATGCCCAAACATTCTATTTACACCCAAAGGACACGTAACCAGCATCCCGCCGTCCGTGGTTTTTCTGTTACGTATTTCTTTTGCCCCCTTTACGTACTGTTTTGGCAATGTCCGGTTTGTCGGGTTTATGGCGGGTTTTGCCATGATTCCTTTGAGCCCTTTGTGCGTAAGCGTGTAATGAGTGCCTTTCCCCGTAACGCCGATTTTCAAGAGAACATTTTTCCGGGCAAGAACGTCAAGGTCTCGCGTAGCCGTGGGCTTCGAGACGCTGAAAAGCATGACTTGAACGCTGGCATTGCTGGCGTAGTCACGGTGTGCCACAGCGTTGACAATGGCCTCAGCCACAGCATCACGGGGGAGTTCATATTCGACAGGCGCTTCCGGTCCCTTGGCGCGTGTACCCACCATACGGGCGATCTTGGACATGACAAAGTCAACTGATTGTTCCACCAGATCGAAAACTGTACCCTTGTAGATCTGGTAAGACGGGATCGGCTTGCGAACCTCGGTTCCATGGAAGTGCATGCATTTGACTTCGGACGTAAGCAGGAATCTCTGCGGATTTCGTCCAAACAACATAAGCGCGGCATTGGTTGGTTGACCACCGTCGAACAAGTTGAGATGGGTGAGGACATCGACGCCCGGCGTGTTTTCATCCAAGACAAACTGACGTTCCCGGCGGGCGCGGCTTACAAACCATCTCACTTTGTCTTCCGAGATGTCAGTGATGGTAGCGTCCGGACAAACGGAAGCATCAAATGGACGTGTCCGCAAAGTTCCGGCCCGCTCCAAATGTTCGACCAAACTTGCGTACAGATCTGCTGTAAGATCAGAGCTCCCTGTGAACCGACGGCGAATGAGTTGCGCTCCGGCTTTGCGAACGAGCAAAAGCATCTTCGGATGGCGCCCTTTGTCACCCGCCCCTTTGACGAAGATGAGTCGCACCTTGGCTTTGGCGGTTGCGCGGTCAAATTCTCTCTCGGTCGGTGAAACGCCTTCCCGATCGGCACTGCCGTATTCGTTGCCATAGAGCCCGACATAGATGCCACAACGGTCAACTTCATCAAGATAGACGTCGTCCGCCCGGAGGTCTGATGCCGGCAGATCCTCAAAAAGAAAGACATCGAAGAAGCGACGGAGCAACGGATCGCCTTGAATGTAATCTTTCAGCGCGCGACGTTCCTCCTGCAATTCCTTTTGCACACTGCTGATAAAAATCGTGGTTTTCCTTGTTGAGTTCATACTGTTTCCGTCTCCAGTTTTCTGAAAATATTTTCTAAGTTACATCATCATCCCCACCACCCGCAATTGTCGGGGCCGATATGGCGGATAAGGCGCTACATTACCCTCTTTATTACCCTTATTTTGCGATGCCATTACCCCTTTTTCCTTCTGCTTCGCTTCGTTTTCTTCTTTGCAGAAAGTTTTTTATGAGGAGCCGTAATCACGTTTTCAATCAATCGCCGCTCCCGCTCGATTTCCCTTTGTAATTCTTTTAGGATCAGATTCGCCAAATCCGATCTGGCGAATTTCCGGTTGCCGGTCTGATCTTTAAGTATCGCACTTTTTAGTCCATTCAATAAGTTTCCGTTTCAACTCGTCTTTGTCTGGCAAATAAAGCTGGTATTTCTTCGCATGAATATTTGCCTTCTTGGGAAGGGTGATTTCAACTAAAGCTTCATTTTTCTCTTTGCAAAGAACAATACCAACGGTGGCGTTTTCGGATTTGGTCCTGACGTGGCGGTCGAAGTAATTGACGTACATCTGCATCTGGCCCAAATCCTGATGTGTGAGCTTGTCGATCTTGAGGTCGATCAAAACATAGCACCGGAGTAAACGGTTGTAAAAAACCAGATCGACGAAAAAATGATCATCGTCAAAGGTAAACCTTTTTTGCCGGGCTTCAAACAAATAACCTTTGCCCAATTCCAAAAGAAAGCGTTCTATCTGATTGATAATAGCGGTTTCCAGGTCGGATTCGGAATAGCGTGTTTGTTCGTTCAGACCGAGAAATTCCAAAACCAGTGGTTCCTTGAGCAGGTCCCCGGACTGGTTGACGATCTGGCCTTTTTGCGCCAGTCGGCGAATGCCTTTCTTGTCGCGACTCAAAGCGAGGCGTTCATAGAGACTACTGCCGAATTGGCGCTTGAGTTCCCTGATGGTCCAGTTCTGCTGGGTGGATTCGATTTCATAGAAGTTACGTTCGTCAGTGTTTTTAATGCTGAGCAAAAATACGTAATGTGTCCAACTCAAGGTAAAGGGGCGAGGCTGAATTTGGGTTGACGAATCCAATCTTGCAGTCACTGACTGCAAGATTTCAGCCTTCGCATGGAATTTCCCGAACGAATCCAATTTTGCAGTCACTGACTGCAAAATTGGCCGCCGCTCCTGATAGTGGAGATAAAAGGCTCTCATGGAGGCAAGGTTTCGCCCAGAGAACCCCCGTCCGAACTCATCAACCAGGCGATCGGCGAGGGCTTTGATCACTTCCTTTCCATAATCCGCCCGACCTTTGCCCTGCTGTTCATATAGAACTATATGTCGTCCGATTTCGAAATTGGTATGTACCTGCACCAAGTCCACGCCTCGGGAAACGGTTTGACGGGCGGCAATTATAAGCTCGCGGATGCGTGCATGGAGAGCTTTTTCCCCATTAGCAACCGCAGGCTGCAAAATGGATCGTTTTTTCAGTTTCATAATTATCCTCTTTATACATTACAAAGGGGTCTGGACACCTTTGTCTCTCTTATCCCAGCTGCAGTGCACCGATTCAGTTTCATAAAAATCCTGTTTGAGTTACATGCCTACAACTCGGCCAACATAAAATTGCGTTTAAGCTTCCTCAATAATTCTTTTTCAAGGTAGCACTGAATAAAGTACTACTTCGAATCAATTTCTATTCCGCGGATGAAGACCTCGACAACGTCCTCGATGTGTTTTTCTTCAGTCAAAATCAGAAACCAGTTGAAATTACTCCTCAGAATTATCCTGAAATAAGGTTTGGCTTTTCGGTTGATGAGGTTGACAACCTCACCAAGCTCCTTGTCCGAAGAAATTCTGCTACAACTTTTTGTGACATCCAGATAGCTGATGAATGTTTTTAACGCATGCTTGTTCGTCCACTCAAAAACAGAGCGAATATCATCAATAGTCGGATGCACGAGTCGCAGAAATACGTCATGTTTCGGACGGGGCTTCTCGAATCTCTTGTTATCTGTATTTGTGCAATCCATCATTCCATTTTCCATCATGCCATCCTCAAATATATTATCTCAACGGCTCCGTTCCCTCGCTCAAAACTTTGATATACCGCGCGTAGCTGTATATCTGATTCCGAAGTTGGCCGGCGAGCTCTTTTATTTTGCTTTCTTGCTTCGCTTCGTTTTCTTCTTTGCCGAAAGTTTTTTATGAGGAGTCGTCATCACGTTTTCAATCAATCGCCGCTCCCGCTCGATTTCCCCGCACTGCTATCCCACATGTCGCGGTAGGCATACACATACGAAGCCGTCTCAACAGGATCTATGTCGTAGTAATAGCGGCAGAGTTTTTTGTATAAGGCAAGCATGGCCGGGGTGAAGCAAAAATCGAGCATGCCATCCAATGTCCTATGGATCCGGCGGACGTCACGACTTCCGGCAAGCAAAATATTTTCCACTTCAGGGGCGTACTGCCTCTCCGCCTGGCGCGCCCATTCATCCCGGCCCTCAATAATTTTCCCAATTGATCGCACCATTCTGTCCAATTGCGAGTTCTTCTTAGTTTTTGTTTTCGCTCTCGCCATTATTTCCTCAACTTGATTTCGCTAACAGTTGCCGTCTCTTAAGGATTTAGGAGACAAAGCTCCTTGCGACAAAGCCATTATAAGCCGTTCAACTGGGTCGCTTGACTGGGTCGCAACTGGGTCGGTGGCTCTAGCCTTGTCCGTGGCCCCAGGACATTCACATAAAAGGTAACCAACCTAACAACATTGGCCCTCGCCCGCTCCAAGATGGCGACAACCCGCTCAAACAGGCTGTCCGGGGAGGGATCGACTTTAACAAGTGTCTTTTCGGTCTTATTCATAAAAATCCTATTTTGGCTACATTACCCAATTCATTACCCAATTAACTGGGTATTACCCTATTTCATGTTTTTCACTTTTTGCCACTTAGCCTTTTGGCCCCTGCCGAGACACTGAATCTCCCCTCGCGCTTTAAGGTTTTTTAAGATGCGCCGAATCATGTCGATGCCGACTCCAGGGCACTGGCGCTGAAGATCCGCAATCCGGAAAGGCCCGAATTTTGATCCAATCGCAGATAAAACAAGCTCCGTCTTCGTTCCCTTTGGGGATGTTACCATTCCTACCCGCCCCTCGAATTCGCGATAGGCCTGCTTCAAAATGAACAGGACGTAATTGATGTAGGGCCATGGATCATGTTTGCCCTTGGCCTCGCCAAGATCGGCAAGGAACCACGAAGTTCCGGCCGGAACGTTTTCCAGACCGAGAGAAAACTTACGGAGAGTCTTTACCATTGGATATCTCCATGTGTCACCGCTTACCCCCGCGAGGCTGCTTATTAAGCCATTCGTCTATGGCACCTTTGTGGAAGCGCCATTGTTTTCCCACCTTTTGTCCGGGAATGCCGCCACGTTGCGCGAGTTTGTAGAGCGTTGATTTCGGAATCTTGAGGTAGGAAGCCAGTTCATTGAGGTCGAAGACTTCTTTAGTGATTGCAGCCATGGATTATCTCCCTATTGACAGGATATCTAAATTAAGTGGTAAATAGTCATATCTGGCTGTATTTGTTAAGCGAAAAATCCTCCCTCCGGTCCCGCAGTAAAAAGGGACGGAGCAATCACGTTAAGCACTTGAAAAACAACAAGACAGACATGTCAGACTAATTTCATCAAAGAAGGAGACCTACTTCATAGCGAGCGGATAATCGGGGGACATATATGGACCCGAAATTTACCCGAAATCTAAATCTCGTTTTTTATGTTCAGATTTTGCAGACCGTTATACTTGCCAATGTGGAGCTATCCACGATTGCCTTGCCTCGATTTAAGGTGTAAAAATACGACAACTAAGGGAGGTCTATCATGAATTCAATTAACAACACGCATGATATTCCAATGGGATACATCTACTGGATCTTCGGATTCATGGGAGCCCACAGATTCTATTATGGAAGGCCTGTCACTGGAACGCTGTACTTTTTCACCTTCGGTCTTCTCGGAATAGGATGGATAGTCGATCTTTTCTTAATACCATCTATGGACCGGGAAGCTGATCTGCGTTTCGTCGAAGGGCCAAAGGACTACACGGTAGCATGGATATTGCTCACCTTCCTCGGAATTTTTGGCGCCCACAGAATATACATGGAAAAGTGGGTGACAGGAATTATCTATCTACTGACCGGCGGAATATTGGGCATCGGATTTTTGTACGATCTCTGGACGATGAACGATCAGCTAAGCGTCATAAACGGGTCGCGACGTGCCGGTCTTTAGATATCGAATGATCGGGAGAGATATAGCGAAAATTATACATATCAAGGCGTTACACACTTTACTCCGTCCCTTTTTACTGCGGGACCGGAGGCACGACAGAGTTTGGGGGGATATGCGTCGAAAAACCATTTGCGGCATTCTGTGGGGGCTCGTCGTCATTGCATTGCTCGTTTTCCATGGTTGCGGGTCGGGCGGCGACACTGCGACGTGGACGATCTTCGTCTATGGTCACGGCGATCACAACTTAACTAGCTCGCTCGACAACGATATCCAAAAAATGACCGAGGCGACACTCAATAACGCCGTCACCGTCATCGTGGCCGCCGACTGGAACGCATCCGAGAAGAATGAAGCCGGCGTCAACTATCCGGTCGGGACGGAATGGTACCGCATCAACGGCAATGGCCTTAAGACGGCCATCGTTGAGAAGACGACGACGACCGAGCAGAACTTCGACGATCCGGCGATACTGACCGACGCCATCGCCTACGCCTTCAAGACCTTTCCCGCGCAGCACTATGGACTGATTCTCTGGAACCACGGCGGCGCGTGGAATGGCGGGTTCGGAGGGGACACGCAAAACGATACGGTCGAGCAGCCCGTCGGGTTGACCACGATCCAGATTGAAAGCGCCGTCTCCGGTGCGCTTTCGGAGGCGAGGCTAACGGGAAGTGCCCCGCTCGAATTTCTGGGCTTCGACACCTGCCTGCTCGGCGGTGCCGAAGAGACCTACCTGTGGAAGAATTTGAGCAAGGTCATCATCGCGAACGCGGAGATAGACTTCGGCTCCGGATGGAACTACACCGACACCCTCTCACAACTCGCCGCCAATCCGAACATGACGACCACGGCGTTCGCGGAGATGGAGATTGCTTCGTGGGACGCGCTTCATGAGACCGCGTCGATGAGCGACGAATTTCTGCGCTCGCATACGGCAGTCGACACCTCCAAGCTCGACGTCTTCGCGGCCGTCACGAAGGACCTCATCGACGCGATCAGGGCCACGAAGAGCGGCGGCGTGCTCCCCGACAACGGCCAGATATATGCCATCGCCTCTGCCCTCGCGATTCCCAGCTACGGCATGACCGCCAATCAGGGGAGCGACATCTCGCGATATCGTGACTTCGGCCAGTTCCTGAACTACCTGATCTCCCACGCGGGAGGCGAAATCGCCGCCAAGGCGCAGATCGCGCGGGACGCCCTCATCGACCTGCAGATCGGCCGCAGCTACGGCACACTGCGAGATCCCGCCATCGCCGGCGAGCTGGGCTTCCAGATCGCCTTGCCGGAAATCGCGACCATCGACGCCGGTCTCCTCGACGACTACGACTTGCTGGCTGCGGCGTGGTCGACGGCCACGGGCTGGGGAAACTTCCTGTCGGATCTCATGGCTGCAAAATCGTCGGAGGAGCCGGCGATGCTCTACGGCGTGGACGTCCCAACGAGAACCGGCACGCTAATCTCCACCGGCCTCGCGCTCACCTTCGCATCCATGGAGCTGTTGCGCGACGATCCTGACTCGGCTGGCGAAAAGCTAAACTACGGAACGCTGTTCTTCGGGGCAATCGTCGACGGCGAGACGTACGACCTGATATGGGACGACGCGATCTGGAAGGTGGGCAGCGGACAGCAGGAGACGGCGGTTCTTCCGTGGTTCTACGTCTCCACCCCGATCGCGGCGGCGTCTACGACTGAAAACATTTTGCTCGCGGCTTACGGTCAGGTCGAGAGCGGAGATCCTTCCGATAACGCGATGGCTGCGCTGCTGTTCAAGCCCGGGCAGACGAGCGCTGATTCCATCGCATACTCTACGCCCGACGGTTTGAAATGGGAGGCATCCCCGATAGATGAGTACGCGAAGGATCGTCCCGGCGTCAAGTTCAGGCCCGCGCGCCTGCGCGCCGACGCCCCCGCCGACCAAAACCCGCTAGTCTTCGGCGACAACACGGCGGAGGAGATCCCCACTAGCGGCGGCATCGCGGTAACGAGGGCCAACGCACCGAGCGGAACGTATTACCTGCGCACGACCTCGGAGAACGCATGGGGCAACACCTCGGAATCGACGGACGGCGATCGCCAGATTGTGATCCCATGATCTATATCCCGGTCCCGCAGTAAAAAGGGACGGAGCAATCACGTTAAGCACTTGAAAAACAACAAGATAGACATGTCAGACTGATTTCATCATTCCCCGCACGAAAATCCTGTATTCTTTTCTTCGTTTTGCCGGGCAGTCTGACAGGGCAAGATATGACGGAGCAGTTATTATCAGCTCATCCCTGCTTCCATAAGCATAGTGCCGATACGACGACCATTCGCTTTCCTCCGGACTTTTATCGCGGCCGGCGCGTACACCGTTTAGATCATTGTAGATCATTACGGACAACATCTGACGGTCGTCGGTTATCCTCTTCGAAATGAACCGGTCAGCTATCAGCTGTCCACAGCGCTTGAGACTACGATTCATGAAACGCGCAAATAGGCCGTTCACGATCCTGAAGAGTGCCGAAAATTCCTCTAGGATGGCCATGTGTCCGACGAGATGCAGATGATTTTCCATTAGCTGATAAGCATAAAAAGTGACTAGGTGCCTATCTTTGTATTTTAATAACAGATCATAATATTTCTGTTTTGCGATATCGTTGTTTAGGAGCCATTCGCGATTGTGGCAACGCCAGGCAACGTGAAAATATGAATCATTGCAAAGCAGCAGATTTCTTGGCGGTCGAACCATGCCGCTATGACAAAGCAAAAAAGATGCCAGAGGAGCGTATTTGAAAAGTGCTTATATTTTATAGAGTTAAAATGAGAGGCGTTTCGAGCCACTGTATCGAAATGCGTCGGTCTGTAGCGATTTGATACAGCGAAACTTATACATATCAAGGCGTTACACTCTTTACTCCGTCCCTTTTTACTGCGGGACCGGAGGCGTACAGAAACATCTGGTGTTTTTTTCTAAACAGGCAACTTCAAGGTATCGACCTGCCGATAATTCTTTGAGAAGAATAGCTGTCATACTTAGGAGTACGCATGATCGAGATGTCTAGTTTCATCAAAGGAATCTCTGATGCGATGGGGAAGGAATCGGACGGCGGTGCCACCATTACCGCAGTCGAGATCGAATCCTTAAAAGAGCTTTCACCCGATGTTCCGGAAACCTTCATCGATCTAGTCGCAACAATGCTTGGCACGCGTGACACAGAAGGTGTGATCTTAACCGACTTGGAAATCACCGAGCTGCGGCGGAATTATCCTGAGCTCACCGATAAGCTGATTGCATCAATGCAGGTACAATGCCACTGGCCCGGAAATATCCGACTTTTCAGCTCCAAATCGGCAATTGCCACAGGACCTAGCTATATCGATACACTTCATGAAGAAGCACTATATTTAAAAGAAGAACTCCATTTTCCGCAGACCACCCAAACACTTGTTGATTCAATTTTAGAATACTTAAGCCAGCACAACCTAGAAAACAATGTCGATATCTTGCACTCCACGCTCCGGTCGAAGGAATTCGTCGACTTCATAATGGCGATTCGAAAACTGTACCCCTTATCAACAGGATTTAAGGAATTAACACTTAAACATGCTCTCTCC
>Ga0351854_1024_pt1 | contig 30269 bp, 24 predicted proteins | sample BONcelHFGM3001C9_FD_206793 | JGI IMG/M metagenome (GOLD analysis project Ga0351854, IMG submission 206793) | Enriched cells from coal bed in the Powder River Basin, Montana, United States - BONCAT cells FGM rep2 HSBNCT.FGM.300.1.C9 ...
TAAAAGAATAAAAGGCACATAAGATTCGAGAAGATATCCCCCACCGGAAAGATCATCAATAGAAAGCTTATCATAATAACTTGCGATTTGTGTGAAGGGCAGCCCCGATGAATAGCTCCATGCGATACTGGCTGTCCATCCGGCACCAAAATCATATTCTGCCGAAAGATTTACATTATGCCGCGAATCATATCTTGGCGCGTACCGAATACCATTTACATCCTTAAACGCCCACATCAATGAATATGATGCAGTTAAACTGAATGGAAATGCAGCAAACCTACTTTGTGTTTCCAGACCATATGATTCCCCCGTTCCGGGAATAAAATCTCTATCATCCTGAAAAAATTTATTTTCATTTACGATTGCCAAATTTTTAACAATTTTATAATAACCTTCAACATTAAAAGTAAAATTTTCGGTTGGAGTAAACTCGAAACCGCTGATATAATGTGTAGAATTTGATGGATCGAGATAATATGGTGTAATCAACCATGGTTCGAAAATAGTAACTACTTCATTTTCATCAGAAATTGTAACTAGATCCTGCAGAAAAATACCCCATGATGATTTAAAAGCTAATTGAGGCATAAGTCTAATAGTAAAACTTGCACGCGGTTCAAAAAAGTAGGCGGGTCCGCCGCCGGCGAGTCTTGTGGCATTTAATCTAGATCCAATATCTGCACCCAGCCAAGACCAACGCAACAGCTTGTATTTTAAGTAGGTACTTATATTTACTCCATGATTTATATTCTCGGTGAACTGACCTCTAAAATTTTCCAAAATAAGTTTTGAATGAAGCTCAACAATTTTAAAGCCGCCGGCAAATTCATCCTTTGTATCATATATATAATTAAAATCCATACGCATCGTTAAATCGGAAATTTTATTTTCTACACCTTTAGCGTTTGTTTGGTTTGGAATTCTTCTTCCATCAAAATTGCTTGATGAAACTTCAACCTGATAGAACAAAGGGGAATCGGACACTTGAAAATAATTAAAACTAAACGAGCTGTTTCCCCATTTAAAATCTTCTCTTCTAATATTTTCATTCATGATTTTATCTCTGCTAGAGAATGCGCTAATTGTAAATTTAGCATCTTCAGCAATTGAAGGATCAGCCAAATTAATTTTAAAGAACAGATCATAAAAATCTGCAGGGATAGAGTTATTATTACGAAATTTTTTTAAGATTACATCCGAATAGTTTTTTCTGCCGCTCAATATAAATGAACCGCCAGGTATTGGTCCTTCAAATAATCCTTTAGCGGTTAATAAACTTAATGTTGCCTTACCGCCAAATTTATTTCTGTTTCCATCCTTTGTAACGACTCGTAATACTGATGATAAACGATGCGCGTATTCAGCCGGAAACCCTCCCTTATAAAATTCCAGCGAGTTAATCATCTCCGGATCGATTGAACTAAAAATACCAAGTGCGTGATAGGGATTATATATTACGGTATTATCCAGCAGAACTAAATTTTGGTTGCTTGAACTACCCCGAACATAATATCGCGCTGAAACATCTCCTGCGCTTTGAACACCCGGTAAACTTTGAATCGATCTGAAAATATCTAACTCAACTCCCTTTGGCAGTGACTCGAGATCTCGCAATGTAATTTTTTGTAAACTCAAATCGGTGGCGTTTTCCTTTGCTACACGCTCACCAATCTTTTCTATCGTTCTCAATTCAATACTTACTGGTGTTAATTCAACTTTTAAGTCGGTAACCCTAAACTCATCAAGTCTTAGTTTAACAATCTTTGATATGTAGCCAACATATGAAATAGTTACTGTTGCAAGTTTATTGTGGGGCAATGAAGCCATAACAAAAAATCCCCGGTGATCAGTTGATGCCCCCCGGTTAAATTCTTGAATATAAACATTGGCGAAAGGAAGCACCTCCCCGCTAAGAGAATCTGCAACAAACCCCCTCAATATTCCCTTGTTCGGATTTTGCGCCTTAATTGAAAATGCCGAGAATAACAAACAAATCAGTAGAAATTTTTTCATTTACCCGTTTCATTTTTATTGCCTTAAATGTACAATAAGAAATAATAATAAATAAATCCTTTTTTCTTTCTCTTTTTCTCAATCAACAAATGATTGGTAAATATTTTAATTTGCTAAATAAAATTGGAGCTCGTTCATGACTGTGAAAGAAATCGTAAAACTATTGAAGCAAAATGGGAGCGAACATAACAGGAAAGGAATGGCTCGATACGGGATTAAGGTTGATAATGCTTTTGGAGTTAGCGCGCCTGTAATACGAAGTATCGCAAAAGAAATCGGGATAAAACATGAATTGGCTAAAGAACTTTGGAACTGCGGCGTTCATGAGGCTCATCATATTGCCGCATTAACTGCCGATCCGAAATTAACTACAAAATCAATGATGAATAAATGGGTTCGCGATTTATATTCCTGGGATATTTGTGATAGTACCTGCTCAAATTTATTTCGAAAAACTGATTATGCTATTGATATGATTTTTGAATGGACGGATAACAAGAAAGAGTTTGTTCGCCGAGCCGGTTTTTCACTAATTGCTTTTGTTGCCGTTCATCATAAAAAAAGAAGTGATGAAGAATTTTTACCATTCCTAGCATTAATTGTAAAGCATTCTAATGATGAAAGGAACATGGTTAAAAAGGCAGTTAATTGGGCACTGAGGCAGATCGGGAAACGCAGCATGTTTTTAAACCGTGAGGCGCTGGATACCGCCTACCAAATTAAAAAGTTTGATTCAAAATCAGCCAGGTGGATTGCAAGTGACGCAATTCGAGAATTAACAAATGAGAAGATTGTTGCAAGAATTAAAAGATAGAGAACAAATCATTTACCGGTTAATTTGAAATTTATGCTTCTGTACCCATACTCTTCATCAACAGCTTCCTTAATCGGATCGACGTAAAAATAAGTTGGGAAATAGTAATTCTTATCATACTCAATTTTAATAGAGTTCACTTTACTCTCATTAACTTCTTCAAGTATGCTAAATAGCTCATCTATTGTTTTGAATAAATGCCATTTATCAGAATTAACTTGTGCTCCAGTATCAAGATTAACAACATTAGTAATTATATTATTTGTAACAGTAACTTTTGCAGTATAGCCAGCTTCGATGCAGAAACATAGCCGCTGCTGATCAATTGTGTAATTTTTAATATTCATTGATTTCCATTCTCGAAAATGGTCATCTACCGATTGCGGGTTCGGTTCGGAGGTAAGGCTGCATCCCCAGGTAAAAACGATCCCAACCCAAAATAATAATATTCTAATTTTCACTTGTTTATGCGCATTCATCTTTTACTACAATTATTTTATCCTCCTTATTCGGTACAATACATAAAAACTCGAAAGCTTCATCCCCAATAGTTTTATATGAATGAGGGGTATTAGCGGGAATAAACACTACATCATTTTTCTTCACTTCAAATTCGCTTTCACCAATAATTACTTTTGCTTTGCCATTAAGAACAAGTTGTTCATGCTCAACAGCATTTGTGTGAAGCGGCATAAACCCGAAAGGTTCAATAATAAATTTTCGCATTGCAAAATTAGGAGCTTCCTCCGGACTAATTAATACTTGCTTAAATGTATTTTCACCGGCTTCAATTTTTTCAACCGGAATATTATCTATATTTTTTACATACATGATTTTTCCTATTCTTTATTTCCAACTTTTAACATTTCAATTACTTCTATAAAAGAAAGCGGGAGTTCCGATTCAACACGGATTCTTTTATTGTTGAGAGAAAATTCAATTCTGCTAGCATGCAGCATTAAGCGCTTATAATTCTTTTGAATGTTTTTATCTCCATACTTGGTATCACCTACTATTGGATTTCCCAATGAATATAGATGAACCCGCAATTGGTGCCTTCTCCCGGTAGATGGATTCAATTCCAATAAAGAATACCCATCAAAAGTTTCTACAACTCTATAGTTTGTTATGCTTTGTTTTCCCTTTTGATCAACCCCCATTCTTCCAGAACCGAATTCTTTAATCGGCTTATTTATTATCCCCGATAAATTATTGACTTCTCCAATAACCAGAGCAGAATAATATTTGCTGACGCTTCTATCAAAAAACTGTTTGTTTAATTGTCTATGTGCATTCTTTCCTTTTGCGAACAAAATAACGCCACTTACATCTTTATCAATTCTATGAACTATTAAAACATTCTGTTTTAAATGTGCTTCGAGCATCGAGTGAATTGTGGCGGTGGTTAAATCATTTTCGGCGATTGACGAAATACCTTCGGCTTTATCTACCGCAATTATATTTTCATCTTCATACAATATTTTTAATGAACTTGTCTGCATTAATCTACCAGAGTAACTTTCCCTTCATCAAGATCATAGCGGGCGCCAACAATGTTAATTTTTTTATGATGAAGAAACTCTTCAATAATAGGTTTTGAATGCTTCAGTTGATCAACAATTCTTTTTATGTTATTAATTACCGCGTTATCCAGTTTATCACCGGGCAGGCTGGCAGTTGCATCCACTGCAGGTTTAATTTTATCTATTAACTTCTGAATTTGTCCGGGAGCCTCGCCCCCGTGTAATGCTGCATCAACAGCACCGCATTTTTCATGTCCCAAAACCATAATCAGTGGAACGTGGAGATGTTCAACCGCGTATTCAATACTACCCATTGCAATATCATCTACTAAATTACCGGCAGTTCTTATTACAAAAAGATCCCCTACACCCTGGTCAAAAACAACTTCGGGAGGAACTCTGGAATCGGAACAGCCAACTATAATAGCAAATGGATGTTGCCCTTTAACAACTTCCTTAACTCTATCCAAAGATTGATTGCCATGAATTGATGAACCAGAAGTAAATCTTAAATTCCCATCAAGTAATTTTACTAATGATTCTGAATTTATCTCATGCTGCTGTGCAGAAACAGATTGCACTATAATTAAAAGTATAATTATGGCTGAGTGTTTTATTTTGATCATATCAACATCCTTTCAAAATAATTTGGATTAACTTATTTATTGTTCAATTGATTGCGAAGTATAATTATTTAATTCTCTAAATAATCAAGAAAATATTTTTCTTTGTATTACTCAAATGGTTCAGTTAAAAATTAATTGCATTCTTTGCTTGTATTAAATGCCTTTTTTGATGCCCAATATGGAGTATAAATAATTCGCCTAATTGAAATTTTAGAAATGAGGCAACCGGACTTCGAACTGTGCGCGATTTAAGTTCGTCATACTCTGTTCTTTTGAGTAAGTGAATGAATTGATCTTGAATAGTCTGAAAATCAACTATTATTGATTTAGGGAGTTCTGATTCAGCGGCTTGATACTCCGAGGGGGTATGCAATTTTAGTTTTGAATCGGGCATCATTTTGGAGATAAACAACCCCGCCAATATCCTGGTTTGATATTGTTTGTCTGATAAATTACCGATTTCTTTACGGGTATTTAGTTCGATAGGGAAATATTTGGTATAGCCATGCGCAATCAAATTTAAATGAGCAATACATTCTGCGGAAGACCACCGCTCCTCATTTGGTTTTTTATTGAATTGTTCTTCAGAGATGCCACCAAACAGCTTATCGGTTTCTTCCTTGATACTTAAAAATTCGTTAAGCATTTGAGTTTGACTCATTTTAAGTTTGGGCATCTTTATAATCCAATCGTTTGGTATCTCAAGATAACAATTTTATTTTTAAGTATTAATTTTATTATATAAGGATCAACATGAAAATAATGTCTTTTTTTATTTCTCTCGTTCTGCTCACAAATTCATTTGTTGCACAGGACATTAAATCAATTAAAACTATTGCGGAATTGTCTAATTACGAATCAACATCAACCTATAATGATGTAATTCATTTCATCTCTATTCTCAAAAAACAATCTAATCTTGTGCAAATCGAGAATATTGCCACAACCGTTGAAGGACATGAAATTCCTCTGGTAATTATTGCTGATCCGATGCCAAAAAACCTGAACAAAATAAAATTAGACCCACGAATTAAAGTATATATTCAGGGGAATATTCACGCCGGAGAAGTTGAAGGAAAAGAAGCACTACTTATGTTTGCGCGTGATATATTAAACGGGAATAAAGAATTGCTAAAAGATGTTATTCTTCTTCTTTGCCCCATTTTTAATGCAGATGGTAATGAGCCAATATCACCTAAAAATAGGACCAATCAAAACGGACCTAAAAACGGAGTTGGAATTAGATATAATGGACAAAACTTGGATCTCAATCGTGATGCAATGAAACTTGAATCCCCGGAAGTTCAAGGGTTAGTTAAAAATGTTTTGAACAAATATGATCCAGCTGTATTTCTAGATTGCCACACTACTAACGGCTCTTATCATGAGGAGCCGGTGACATTTGTCTGGCAAATGAATTGCAATGGCGATACTTCTCTTATTTCGTATATGCGAGATAAAATGATGCCGGATGTTTCATCAACACTTTCGAAAAAGTATAATACATTAAACTGCTTTTATGGAGAATTTATTGATCAGCGAGATTATTCAAAAGGCTGGATTTCGTACGCGTTTGAACCAAGATATATTGTTAATTATGTTGGATTGCGAAACCGCCTTGCGATATTGAACGAGAACTATGTTTATGCCGATTTCAAATCCAGAGTAATAGGATGTTATAATTTATTGTGGTCAGTAGTCGAATACTCGGCTCAAAATAAAAAGGAAATAATTTCATTAATTAGCACCGCCGATGAGAGAACGATTTCCAAAGGAATGAATCCTGGTGCTCAAGATTCATTTGCCGTTACACAAAAAGCACTCCCACTCAAAGAACCAATAACTGTTAATGCTTATAAAGTTGAAAAGTACACGGATCAAAATGGGAGAGAACGATTAAGAAAAACTGATGTGAAGAAGCCGGTAACAATTCCCTTCTTCGCAAATTATATTCCGGTTAAAAGTGTTAAGCATCCTTTCGCATATATTTTGACAGTGGCAGATCCGCAAGTAATAAATTTATTAACTGCACACGGAATTAAAGTAGAAAAACTCTCGCAATCATTTACGCTCGAAGCTGAGTCATACAAAATTACCGAGTTAAAGCCATCTCCCCGCTCTAATCAAGGACATTATATGAATCAGGTAAAAGGAGAGTTTTATAACGAAACAAAAGAATTTGAAAAAGGAAATATTTTAATAAGAACAGCACAGCCATTGGGCAATCTTGTTTCATACTTGTTTGAACCCGAATCGGATGATGGATTATTAATCTGGAATTTTTTTGATAGATGGATTGTCCCACAATGGGGTGGTGGATTTTTACCATATCCTGTGCATAAAATAATTAATGCATCTGAAATAAATTCGAGCGGTAACTTATAAGTATATGTTAAATTTCAGACTTGCCGAAGGGGGCGGGTGCGCGGTAGTATTATCGAATTAAAAAAATAAAATGAATTTACAGAAAAGCCTGACTCAGAATAGCAGTCAGGCTTTGTACCCTCTTCAAAACGATTATAGATTATTGGAATGAAACCCTAATTTTTGAGAATGTTGAGGCAACCGATTCTTTATTAGTTCTTGTAGTATAAATGGGCGCACCGGGTTTACCACCAATATCCATTTCATAAATATAAATAGAACTTTTTACCACATGGTTATTTATTGATAAATTTAAATCTAGCTCAAACCATTTTGAATACTGATCACATTTTGTAAGCGGTAAATTGATATAACTAAAATCATAAATAGTAACTTTGTCATTTATGAAATATTGATTTTGCCAAGATGCATCAGTATAGGTATGTCTAATCCACTTCGCAGAAAACTCTTCGAGGACAGACCCATCTTTCGAAAGTCTTCCCTGCATTTTACAATAAACTGTATCTCCACTTGGTGCTGTTTTATTTCGTATATCCATCTTCTGTATCTCAAATGATAGTCCATTCCATGTAATTTGGGCATCAGAAAACCAGTTCCCGGTAAACTCAGCTCCAGCTGGAAATCCGAAATTCAGGTCATTGGAGCTTGATCCATCTGAAAACGTATAACTGGCTATAGAAAATGAAGAGACCTTTGTGCACGCTAGTATTGAATTTAGGCAATCAAATCCGGCAGGCTTTTCTTTAACAGTTACGCCTTCTGATTTGTAAAACATTCCTCCCACTTCAAGCTGAGCATAAATTATTTCATCTTTCTTAATATTCAATCCTGTTCCGCTGATAACATTGTTTGCACAGGCGGCTTCACCAATTACCGCACTACCCTTATATATTTTTATTTTTCCATTATACTTAATTTCTTTAGTGTATTCCGAATTCAATGTGTGCTTTATTGTACCGGACAAGCTTCCATCATCTTTAGCATCAGTAATTGTAACAGACATTGTTGGAATAAATAGTTTTATTATGTTAGCGCCCCCTTCAACAATTGTAGGAATAAGCACACTTGCCTGAGATTTTACACATGCCAAATCGATAGTATGTTTTCCCCATCCAAAGTAGCTTCTCTTTCCCAGCATCTTGATTTGTTTACCATTGATAGTCTTGTAGTAGTAATTATCATTGGGGTTATGAAGCACATCTGAACCAACGGCCGGAGAGGTATAAGGCATTCTGTCGTTTATCGTTGGAGTAATGTCAGTTCCATATTGTGTGTCGAGAGTGAAGAAATTTTTATTTGTGAAAAGTGCCATTGTCTCGAAAATTGCTGCTGCAGTTTTTGCATTTTTAAATGCGGCGGCACTTACCTGATCGGGTTGAATATTTGATGTTCCATATTCCAAAACTTGAGTTGATTTTATTAATTCTTCATATGGATCGGGATCGCCGAGATAACCGTTTGCAAAAGCTGGATGCGCATCATTTCTAACATGCGGAGGGCATCCCATATCGGCAAATAGATGAAGTGTTTCTCCTAATGCCCGATATGCATCACCGAGATATTGACTTCTTTTAGACTCATTATAAAATGCGTTTCCCAAATACTCTTTTGCATATTTCCAGTTATAAGGATTGTCCGTTGCAGAAATAGCCCACTCTTTTGCATCCATCTTTGGTAATGGCTGGTTATAAGTAATTGCATAATTCTCAACAAAATCTGTTAAGTAAGTAACCCCATCAATACTTACCGGATCATAAAAATGGCGCAACGAGGCCGGAACTTGTGGTTCGTCTGCTGAAAATCCGCCATGTACAATCCACTCTTTTGGAGTCATACTTGTAATAGATTCATTAACTGCAATTTTCCCACCCTGAACAACTTTATGTCCCTCTACCGTCAAATCACTAAATTTTATTAAAGTATTATTTGGAAGATAATTTGATGGCGATCGATACCAAAACCAATCGACAATTGCTTCATTAATGCTGGTATGCATTTTTGTATTTTCATACCCGCTTGTAATCAGAATTACAAAAAAATAGGTCGCAAAACCTATTACAATTGAGATCATTTTTTTCATATTCCACCTCAAAACCTTACCAGTTTCCAATCCCCATTTTCATTTTGCTTTCCGAAGGCAACGAAATAGGTTTTACCATCAACAGTAATTTCATATTCAGCATACAGTTCACTATATCCAACAAGTTTTTTATTCTTTAAAGCATCAGCAAACGCACTGAATTTATGTTTCACGTTTTCCAAATCAGCGCCATAGATTTTTGATGCGGTTTCACTAATTACTTTTTTTACTTCGGCTGTACTACCGCTTTTAAATGCTGATTCTGCTTTTTGAGCATCATCTTCCAGATCTTTAATTACTTCAGTTTCTATTGGCGGTTTTAAAGGCTCTGGTTCTACTGGATTATTTTCACTTTTTTTGCATGAAGTAACTCCATCGATCATAAATGCTAAAGCTATTCCGATTAAAAAATATCCAACCATTTTCATGATATTCTCCTCTTACTTTTTGAAGTATCTGTACTCAACTTCAACTGGCCAAAATTCAGCATTTATATCGGGCTGTTTTGTTACCCGAAAAACAACATAGCCATCACGACATCTAGCCATCCAGATCTGCCCATTCTGAAGGGGCTGCGAACAAACATCCGTTAGCCAGTTTGTTGTATCCGCTAAACTTGCCGACGATAAATCAGAGGTTGATAATTTTTTTAATTTATCAACATAAGGGCGAAACCAAATACCATTTCCAGAACTTTGAGATGAACCATAAGCACACCAGCTAATTGTTTCCCCATCCGATTTTTCCCATTGAACTTCATTATTTAATGTACCGACTTTTCCCTCCGACCAATCGACACCCCAATGTGTAATTGTTAATTTCTTGATTCCATCTTCCGGCCCGGTGGCTTCATCTTTATTACACGATGAAGCAACAAAAAGAACCAAGCATAATGCAGCTGCAAAATATTTCTTCATTTTTTTTCTCCTTAAAAGTGAATTTTCTCGTTTTCTTTATCCTCTACCTTTTTAATTAATTTTCCACAATACTTACAATACTTTGCATAAGGATTATCAAAGGGATGGCTGCATTCCAAGCACTTTATGAGCAGTTCGCTTCCACATAGAGTACAGTATTTGTCAGGTTCCGTTATGTGACTAAAATAATTACAGTGTGGACATATTTTGTATTCATTTGGCAAATTCATCTATTCCATTTCATATGTTCAAAAGGAATATTCCAAAATCATTCCAGAGCTAGAATCATTTTATAGCTTAAAAACCTTGAATTATTCTGATACAGTAACTGACGAGTGCAACACTGTAGCCCGATCAGTTTTCACATGCTATTAGTAAATAATTATTCTATTTTAAGGTATGATTAGGTTAGTAACCATATCAATATTAGTTCTTGGTTTATCTTTTACGAATGCCCAGAACATAAAATACAAATGGACTGAAATTACGTCTCCGTCAGAATTGCCATTAAAAATAATGGGAAGCGATTCACCCGATAATTATCTACTCTTTGACGAGCAAGGCAATTTTTATCTTTTCAATTCGGGAGAGTGGCAAAAGATTTCTGTTCCCCGAAAAGAAGATTACATCTATTATATAACCTCATATTATTTAAAGAACAATTGTCTATTAATAGCAATGGATCAAAATTGGTTTGCGCACTTTTTTGTCTTGAAGGATGGAAGACTAATAAAACAAGAACTAATTCACAAAAATCCGTTTAATTTTTTTACCGTCGTAGATTCTGCAAATGTTTATGCCGCCGGGGCGTTTGGCAGTCTTGTAAAATATGATGGTTCTTCATTTAAGACTATTGCAAATCCAATTAAAAGTCATATAGATGTTTTTTATGCGGCGGGGAAAGGTAAATATTGGCTGGGTACAAAAAGCGATGGAATATTTTTTTATGATGGTGAAGTCTTTACAAAATATGAATGTGAAGATTTTACTCCTCACGAAATAAATAAATTCTTTTATGACGGGGAGACATTTTATGCAAAAACAACACACGGAGATTTGCTTAAACTAAAAGGGAATAGATTTACACATGAATCGAACAGCAAAATAATAGAACCTAAACAGGTATCCTCACAGAATAGTCCGGGCGAGGTTAAGTTTTCTGCATCCCCAAATTTTAATGTTCAAGTGGAAGTTCCCAAAAGTTATCGTCCCCTTTCACTTTACAAGTTAAGTGAAAATAAACTTATTATGACTTCGACTGATTCAAAATTATATATTGGGACACGTACATCAAGTAATTTTTTTACTGATCAAACACACTTCTTTAATATAAATCCATTCTTTCTCAGTAGGCCTGTAGGTATAAATCTTTCTGATATTAATAGAGACGGTCTTGAAGATATCCTTTTTATGTTCGGCAATATGCCAGTTTACGCATACTTAAATTCTACGAAAAGCAATTTTTCTCAAAACATACTTTCGTTTGATACAACACTAAATAAACAAAATGGGTTTGTTCATATTATAGGAGAAATAAACGGTGATCAATTTCCAGATTTGATTACTGCACAGTATAAAGAGGGTAAAAGTTATTTGGAGATATTTTATGGTAACGGTGGCGATTTTGATCGACCAAGAAGAATTGAGCTTCCCTCCTTTATTAATGAAAGAGCTGTTGAGAATTTATCTTTAACAGATTTGGATAAGGATGGTGATTTAGATTTAGCTATAGTTTTTTATTTGGGAAAAGAATCTGAGACCGGAACTATACTATTCTTCGAAAACTCACTTTGGGGAAATTATTCAATTCTAAAAATGAAAAATCAAAAAGGATTTAATGGCTGGAATAAGCAAACCATTTTTGCAGATTTCAATAATGATGGAGAGAATGATTTGTTTGTTGTGAATAAATGGAACAAGAACAAATTCTTCATAAATAAAAATGGTGAGTTTGTTGACAAAACCGACAGTTATGTTAATGATCAAACAAAAGCAATTTCACACTCAGCTTCGACTTTTGACTATGATAATGATGGTGATTTAGATCTGCTTGTTGTTTCCGATACTCCAATAATTCAGTTATTGGAGAATGATGGGAATGCATTTTTTACTGATGTTAGCCATAAAATAATATTTAGTGAATCTCTGGGCGATTATTTGTTAATGAACTATGCGGATATCGCAATTGGTGACTTGAACAATGATGGATTTGAGGATATTGCTATTGTTATTAAATCAAGCAACATGCAATACAATTTAGTCTTGTTAAATGATGAGGGAAAGCGATTTAAGGAAAATAAAAACGAGTACCTTGTTGATAAGTTCTTACTCAATAATGTTGTGTTGACAGATATTGATAATGATGGTGATATGGATATTCTTGGATACGATAATTCCAATTTTCGGCTTTTGATCAACAATCTCAATGATAAAAAGTATTTAAACGTTCATCTGCGTGGAATACGAGCATCATATAATGGAAATGGTTCTCAAATATATATCTATAGAAGCGGGAATAATTTTAACGCTAAAGCTCTCGTTGGTTATCGCCAAAAGGGAAACAATCAGAGTTCTAAAAACTATTATAGCAGTAATATTTCACATTTTGGAGTGTCAGATTCATGCAATTATGATATTCTAGTGAAATTTTATGGCGGCAAAACAATATCTGTACTGAACGTAAGTCCGGGACAAACAATAACTGTAGATGAGGAAAACAGGATTTATGCTGCCATAACTAACCTTCCCGGAACTATATTTCGTTTCTTCTCAGCCACGGAAATACAAATCTATCTCGCAGTAATAATACTATCATTTGGGATATTTCTTTTTGGGTTAAAATATGGCCACAGAGCTTTTGATTGGGATACTAAGTCTGTAGTGATTTTATCCGTCACCAACATTTCGGCATTCTGGATAATAACAACAATTACTTCGGCTCAACAAAACATAATCATGAAATATGGATTACCAGCCGCAGTTATGTTTATTGGGACAGCAATTCCCCTTTACATTTCTTTTCTTCAAAGGGAGAAACCTCTAGGTGAGAAGGACATCGATCGATACAAAAATACTCTCCTCCAATACAGTATTGCCTTTTTTCACGGCGAATGGGCATTAACAAATTTAAACGGACTAATATTATTATTTGAGAACCTTCCATTGCCAGTGAACGAGAATCAAAAAATATACGACCAGTTGATTAATCGCATCAATTCATTCAACTCATTAACCAATAAAAATTTTCATAGATTAATCGAGACAGTCAAACAAATACCAGACTACTACGATAAAGATGAGATTAGTGAATTGGACTCAACGGATATTGATTTAGCTTCGGAAACTAGTTTATCGCCGCAATCATTATATCAAAACAAAACAGCAATATTGAAAAGATTTTATGTAATTAAAAAAATCATTGCTTCAATTAGAAATAAAGTAATTAAAGAATATTCAGTTTTGCCGGAAGAAGTTATCAATACGATTATAAATACATTATCGATTGATAGTGAAGCCAATAGTATTGAAATCACAAAAACAAAAAACTATGCTGAGAAAATTTGGGTCCTTATTTCGAGTTTTGATCTAGCTGAGGTTATTACGAATTGTATTCAAAATTCAATACGGGCAATAGAATTAAACGAGGGTAGAATCGAAATAAATTTAGAAAAGATACCTCCGAAAATTAGAATTTCCATTTCTGACAACGGGAAAGGTATACCCGGTGAATTATGGGAGAAAATATTTGAAAGCGGTTTTTCTCAGAATTTAAGCTCGGGCATTGGTTTATTTCAATCTCGGGAAATTCTAAACAAGTATGGAGGGAGAATATATGTCTCCGAAAGCGCTCCCTATCTCAGAACGAAAATAAATATTGAGTTAAATGAAGGAATTAAAAATGAAACCAACATTACTGTTGATTGATGACGATAATAATTTCGCCTCCGATTTTATCCTTTTGATGGAAAAGGATTTTAATTGTCTGATCAGCAATAACAGTGCTGATGGATTCACAATATTCACAGAAAAATCGCCTGATGTTGTACTCCTCGATTTAATGCTTAATGATGGAACTAGCGGACTGGACATTCTTAAAAAAATAATTGCCTCGGATGAGAATATTCCAGTAATAATGATAACAGATTATGCTTCTACCCCTACGGCAGTGGAAGCTATAAAATTGGGTGCGCTAGATTATATTACTAAAACCCCAAATCTTGAAAAACTGAAAGCTCTGGTTGAACGTTCATTAAAAATGAAATTAAGAAACATCCATTCGAAATTTTTGGAAGAAGAAATCAATCAACCATACCAAAGAATAATTGGAGAAAGTGAAGTAATAAAAAAATTAAAAGAGCAGATTTATTTGTACTCTCAGAATAATCACACTGTGTTAATTACCGGAGACAGCGGCGTAGGTAAAGAACTGGTTGCCCGGCAAATTCATTATTTGAGCAGTAGAAAAAATAAGCCGTTCATTGCCATAAATTGTTCGGCTATTCCTAAAAATCTAATTGAGAGTGAATTGTTCGGTCATGAAAAAGGAGCGTTTACTGGTGCTATCTCCAAAAAGTTAGGGAAATTCGAAATAGCGACTGACGGGACAATATTTTTGGATGAGATTTCTGAGCTCGACTCTGACTCCCAAGTAAAACTTTTGCGCGTTTTGCAGGAGAAGGAATTTGACCGTGTTGGCGGATATTCAAGCATTAAAACCAATGCGAGAATAATAGCTGCATCAAATAAAAATTTAAAAAATGAAGTGATAAATAAGAATTTTAGAGAAGATCTTTTTTACAGACTTGACGTTCTGCCAATTCATGTCCCTCTTTTGAAAGAAAGGCGCGACGATATTCCAATTTTAGCTGAATATTTCTTGCGGCAAGCTGAAATAGAGTTGAAGAAAAAAGATTTGATGTTCTCAGAAGATGCAATTGCCAAAATGATAAGCTATGATTTTCCAGGTAATGTTAGAGAATTACAAAATATAGTTATTCATGCAGCGCTTCTATCCAAAGGGAAAGTAATTAATAGTACGGTCATGAGAATTGATTCACCTCAGCTGCAAACCAATATTTCAATACCCATAACATGGGAAGAAATGGACTTATTGAGAAAGGAAGCTGCGGAGGAAGCGTCCAGAAAAGTTGAGAAGGTGTTTGTTGAAAATTTATTAAAAAAATTTGATGGCAATGTAACTAAAGCTGCTGAACATGTCGGGATTAGCAGGATTAGTTTGCATAAGATGATTAGAAAATGTTTTCCTCATCAAACAGAATTAGAATGAATTTATTTTTTTCCAAATCGGAGCGCTAAATATTCATAGATTGAACCGGGAAGCATTCCCACAAATCTTGTAATCCATACAATCTGCCAGGGAAATTGAATAATTCGTTTTTCTTTTTTAATTCCATCAATAATTATTGAAGCTGCTTTTTCAGCACTCATCAACAATGGCATTTCAAAATCATTTTTATCGGTCATTGGGGTTTTAACAAACCCAGGTTTAACTGTAATTACTTTTATATTATACGGCTTTAATTCGATTCGCAAACCTTCAAGATAAACTGAAGCCGCGGCTTTACTTGAGCAGTAAAATCCGCTTCCAGAAAATCCACGGTTATCGGCTAAAGAAGAAACTCCGGCAATAATTCCATTTTTGTTTCTTATAAAATCTGGCAGGAGTTGTTCAACCCAATAAATTATTCCAAACACATTAGCGCCAAATGTATTCTCGGCAAATTCAGAATTATAATTATTAACTGTTACCGGTTCGCCATAACCTGCATTTAAAATGGCTATATCAATCTTCCCAAATCTACTTATTGATGATTGATATGCATTTCGTACTTCTTCTTTTTTGCTGACATCACATTTTAGTATTAGTATCCTTTCATTATTGATATGAGAAAAATCCTTCTCGATCAAATCACTTCGACGGGCGGTTAGAATTAGATTACATTCTTCATCAATTAGATTTTTTGCAATTGCATTACCAATACCGGTTGATGCCCCGGTTATCAAAACAGTTTTATCTTTGAAATTCATTCCTACTCACCAATTCCCGGCATACTTATATTGTTTTTTAAGACGTAAACTTTCGAACCATTGAATAGCAGCAATTACACTTGGCACAGCCGAAGAAACATGACCACCACCATTTATTGTTACCAATTCAACATCAGCTCCTTGAGAAACGAAATAGTCCTTTGCTTTTACAGAATTTTCATAGGGTACAAATTCATCAGCATTTCCATGAAATAATTTAGTTGGAGTTACCGGTTTAAAATTAAGTAGACTGTTTTCGTTAAACGCGTCAATCAATAATTTGAATGTCCCATTCGAGTAGGAATCGATAAATGACTTCTTAAAGAGCTGTGTTAAATTTGAGGTGAGTTGTGCATTAATTTCACCAGTAGATTTAGTTCCATCAAAAAGGGAGTTCATTCGTCCGGCATAAGGTTCGTTAAAAATATCTGTTAAATTATTCCATCCGTATATCTGGTTATAAGCAACCATAAAAAATGCTAAATATGAGGGCTGATCGTAAGTTGATTGGGCAATTATTTTTTGAGCTGTTAAGTTTAGATCAAAAGCCCCGGCCATTGGAGCCGAAGCAGTTAATTTAAATTCACTAGAATAATTCCTTTCAATTTCTTTTTGAGCAGCAAGTGTTACATAACCCCCTTCAGAATAACCCAACAAAAAGACTTGTCCATTTAGCGATATGCTTTTTGAAGAAGCATACGCTCTACCAGCTCTTATTATATCAATTACGGTTGCTGCCGAAGTTTTTTGATGATGATACGGATGAATCATTACGGATTCCCCTAATCCTAAATAATCGGGCATTACAACATAATAACCAAGCGCGGCACCAATAAGTCCCTCTGCCCCATTCAATGGATTTACAGAGGCAACATTTGTACTCTTAGTTTGTGTTCCATGCTGAACACTTGCTATCGATAAATTATTTTTTCCCTTTGGGATAAACACGGCACCTGATGCTTTTGTGATCTGTCCTTTTGTATCAACCGTATTGTAAACTATTTTATAAACATCCACATCGTAAGTGAATAGTACAGATCCAAATCCGGTGGGATCATATGCACTTACAAGTTGCTGAATTAGCGAAGCTCCAAATGTACCGAGATAGGAAGAGCTTAAAAGGGCTCCCTGCTCCCTAGAAACCGGTTCGACCGGATTCTCAGATTTATCGCATGAGATTACAATGAACGAAAATACAAGGGCAAAAATTATATTTCGAAATTTCACTCAATTTTCCTTTTCTATAGAGAACAGCACTATTTTCATTTTGGTTCGAAGATTTGAACTTCTTACAATATTCAACAAATTCTAAGCACTTTTTTTTGATACGATAAAAATTTGTATTTTTAGCAAAAATTATTCCAGCGACTTATGTTTAAAAAACTAGATTTAGTTGAAGTTGATAATATTGCGGTTAATACCGAAATATTTGAAACCAAATTTACATGCGATCTCGGCAAATGTAAAGGCGCTTGCTGTACAATGGAAAGCGAATTAGGCGCCCCGCTCAAAGAAGAAGAAGTAGATATAATCAATAAATACTTTGAAGAAATAAAGATCTATCTTCCTAAAGAACATTTAAAGGAAATTGAGAAAAATGGGTTTTGGTTCAGCAGACAGGGGGATTTGATGATCCGAAGCATTGATAATAGACAATGTGTTTTTGTCCATTATGATGGGGATATCGCTAAGTGTTCAATTGAAAAGGCATTTTTTGATGGGAAAATTGATTTTCAGAAACCAATTTCATGTCATCTTTTTCCTATCCGGGTTTCAAATTTCGGCGGCTCAGTTCTTCGATTCGAAAAATATGATGAATGCCAGCCTGCAATTACTAAAGGTGAAAAATCTAATACAACTGTATTCGAATTTTGTAAAGATTCACTTAAAAGAGAATTCGGCAGTAATTGGTTTAATAAAACAAAAACTGTAATCGGAAGTTAATCATGTTATCTCTTCATCAAAAATTGGCTTTGCAGCAAAAACTTTCTCCACAGCAAATTCAGTATCAAAAACTGCTTCAGCTCAATACTCTTGCACTTGAGCAGAGAATTAAGACTGAATTAGAGCTTAATCCAATTCTTGAAGAAACTCTTGATGAAGAAATTGAATTAAACACAGAACAGGATTCCGACGATGATACACCCGAAACTACTACAGATGAAGATGAAAAATATGACAGCAAGGAAGATGAGTTTGAAATTGAAGATTTTATGAATGATCAGGAATCTGAATATGAATTTGACCGGATAAATCGCTCGAACGATGAAGAGAAAATTCAACCATTAGCACCTCAAAGAAAATCACTGCGGGAAAATTTGATTGATCAGCTTCATATGCTGAATATGAGTGAAGAAGAAACGATTCTCGGTGAAAATATTATTGGCGGACTTGATAAAGACGGATACTTCAAACAAGAACTTGCAAAAATTGTTGATGAGCTAAAACTTTTTGAACATATCGAAATTTCAATTGATCATGCTGAAAAAGTGCTTAAAAAAATTCAACTATTCGAACCGGTCGGCATTGCTACCCGCAATTTGCAGGAGTGCTTATTAATTCAAATCAAAAACGCTTCTTTTGATCCATACTATTCTTATCTCGCAGAAAAAATATTAAGAGAGTGCTGGGAAGATTTTGCGAATAAACGGTTCGATTCTATTCAAAAAACATTAAATCTATCAATTGAAACTCTTCGTTCTACTCTTGAATTAATTCAACGGTTAAATCCAAAACCGGGTGAAGGTAATATTGATTCCGAGGAAATGAATCAGATCACCCCCGATTTTGTTATTGAGAAAAATGAAGATAACTACATTGTTACACTTAATGATAGAAGCGTTCCTTCGGTTACAATAAGTAGAACTTACCTTGAACTTCTTGATTCGAATAAACGGAAAAGGAAAATCTCTGATAGAGAGAGAGAAACTCATAAATTTCTCCGTGAAAAATTTGAGTCCGCAAAATGGTTTATTGCTTCTCTTCAGCAGAGAAGAAATACTTTAATGAGAATAATGCAATCAATTCTTGAAAAACAATTTGAATTTTTTGAAAGCGGACCCCGTTTTCTCAAACCTATGATTTATAAAGATATTGCAGACGAAGTTTTGATGGATATTTCTACTATCAGCAGGGTTGTTAATGGTAAATTTGTTCAGAGTCCTCAAGGTATTCATGAATTGAAATATTTTTTTAGTGAGGGACTTTCAACTACGAGCGGTGATGAAATTTCAAATAAACACATCAAAGAAATAATAAAAGAAATCTGTGATAATGAATCTAAAGACAATCCCTACAGCGATGACAAAATAGCGAGTATACTCCAGGAAAAAGGGATAAATATTGCGAGAAGAACAGTAGCTAAATACCGCGAACAATTAATGATTCCAGTAGCCCGCCTCAGAAAGGAATTATGATTTTTGTAGATGTGTTGATGATAATTTTTTTGTTTGTAATGTTTTCTTTTCCTCACTCAATTTTGGCATCGTTGAGTTTTAAGAATAAATTACATGAAAGAATCGGATCAAGAATTGCTTTCTATCGGATCTTTTACAATTTGTTTTCCCTAATGTCATTCTATCTATTCTATATTATTTCTCCAAAACCGGCAATTAATATATACGATCTAGACTACCCGTTCGATATTATGATGCTGTTGTTTCAAGTTTTGTCATTGCTTGGATTATGGTGGGCGGCAAAACCGATAAACTTAAAAGAGTTTTTAGGAGTAGATCAAGTCATTCGTTATTTACAAAACAAATACAGTTCAGAAGAACTTGACGAACTCCCAAAATTACATTTTGAAAATGGATTCAAATATGTTCGTCACCCTATTTACTTCTTTTCAATATTGTTTTTAGGATTTAGACCTTCGATGGATCTTTTTTATTTAGTGATGTTTGTTTTAATAATAATTTATTTTTATGTCGGTTCAATTTATGAGGAAAAGAAACTTGTAAACATATTTGGTGTTCAATACGTCGAATATCAACAAAAAGTACCAAGAATGTTTCCAATTAAACTATTTAACAAGTAAAAGGTTTATATGAAAATCAGATCAACTACAATAATAGGTGTGCTTAAAGATGGCGAAGCGGCTCTCGGCGGCGATGGTCAAGTAACACTTGGCAATACTGTTATGAAACACAATTCGGTAAAAATTAGAAAATTGCTTAATGGTAAAGTCATTACCGGCTTTGCTGGTTCAACAGCCGACGCTTTTACTTTATTACAGAGATTTGAAGAAAAACTTGAAGCATACAGCGGTAATGTAAATAGAGCTGTGGTAGAGCTTGCAAAAGATTGGCGCACAGATAAATATTTGCGCAAACTTGAAGCTATGCTCGCAATATTATCGGCAGATAAAGCTTACATTGTATCTGGAACCGGGGATGTTATTGAGCCGGATGATGGAATTGTGGCAATTGGCAGCGGCGGAATGTATGCCCTTGCTTCGGCAAAAATGTTAAAAAAATATACAGAACTAAGCGCTAAAGAAATTGTTTTAGAATCTCTCAAGAATGCCGCAGAAATCTGCATTTATACCAATAACAATATTTCAGTTGAGGTTATTTCTAAATGAGTAAATCTGATAATTTAAAAAACTTAACACCTTCACAAATTGTAATGGAATTGGACCGCTTTATTATTGGTCAAAATGATGCAAAACGTGCGGTTGCAATTGCATTGCGTAACAGATGGAGACGACAGCAAGTTGTAGAAAGCATCAAAGAAGAAATAATGCCGAATAATATAATTCTGATTGGACCAACAGGCGTTGGAAAAACGGAAATAGCCCGCCGATTAGCTAAACTTTCGGGGGCCCCTTTTATAAAGGTTGAGGCTTCAAAATATACCGAAGTTGGTTACGTCGGCCGCGATGTTGAATCTATGGTGCGCGACTTAACTGAAATTGGGGTTAATATGGTTAGATCAGAGCAGACTGAAGCTGTTCAAGAGAAAGCTGAAAGATTAGCAGAAGATAGAATTTTAGATCAGCTTATCCCTCCTGTAAAAAAGAATAATCGTTCGAGTGAAGAAGAGAATGAAAATTCTGAAGAATATCAGAATGAAAAAACGAGAGAATGGTTCAGGGAAAAATTGAGAGCTGGTGAACTTGATGACAGATTGATCGAATTTGATGTTACCTCTCCCGCATTCGGAATGCAGGTCTTGGGTCCTCAAGGAATGGATGATATGGCTTCAAATCTTCAGGATATTATGAGTTCTATGATTCCTAAGAAAAAGAAGAAGAGAAAATCAAAAATTGGTGAAGCAAAAAAAATTATTGCGCAGGAAGAAGCTGAAAAGTTAATTGATATGGATGCCGTACAGCGTGAAGCGGTTAAACGAGTTCAGGAAACCGGTATCATTTTTATTGATGAGATTGATAAAATCGCGGGTGCAAAAAGTCAACAGGGTCCTGATGTTTCGCGCGAAGGGGTTCAACGCGATTTGCTTCCAATTGTGGAAGGATCTGCTGTTAATACAAAATATGGACCTGTAAAAACTGATCACGTATTATTTATTGCATCGGGAGCGTTTCATGTATCAAAACCATCTGATCTTATTCCTGAATTGCAGGGCAGATTCCCGATAAGAGTGGAATTAAAAAGTCTAACCGAGGATGATTTTATTAAAATACTTACACTTCCTCAAAATGCGCTGTTAAAACAGTATTCAGCTCTGCTTGAGACTGAAGGGGTTATAATATTATTTAAAGATGATGCTATTTCTGAAATTGCTAAAACTGCCGCATTAGTTAATGATCAAGTTGAAAATATTGGAGCTAGGCGGTTACACACTATTTTAACTACATTGTTGGAAGATATTCTTTTTGAAGTACCCGACAAAATGCCGCTGGGGGATGTTACCATTACAGGTGCAATGGTAAATGATAAACTTGATAAGATTGTAAAAAACAGAGATTTAAGTAAATATATTCTTTAGTTTCTACTAAATTTTAATGATGCAGAGTCAATAAAAATACCAATCAAGTATTTTACAGACTCTGCATTAAATTTCTTATATAATTAATCGAATATCTTTTCTAATCCTTGATATTTTGTATGAACTTGATCAACAGCGTCATCAATCAGCTTAACATCATCACCTTTAACAACTTCATTAAATTTTTCAACTGCGGCGCTTAATTCAGCTACAGCTAATTCATATTTCTCTTTTCTCTGTTCTATTCTCTTGGATGGTTTAGCTTTCTTTACCATTTCAATTTTTTCTTTCATCTCTGCAGCTGATTGCTTAATCTTCTCTATATTTTTCTCCGGCGCATAATAATGGTATAACATGTACAATATTTGATGGAATTCATCAATTTCCTTTAATAATGGTCTTATAACCCTAACCATACTTTCAAAATCGGAATGCAGTTTTTCGGCGGCATTTAAAAGCCCAACCGAATCTTTGTCTGTTGCTGATTTTTTATACCAATTTACACTTTTCTCAAACTCAACTAATCCTAAATCCCATTTTTCTTTTTTATCTCTCAAAATGCCAGGTAATTCAACTTTTTTAATTAGGCCAAATTTTGTTTCAATATCCGGGAGAAGTGATACCAACAATTTAATATCTTTATTGGGCCATCCGGTGTGCCATACTTGATAAATAATTTCATGGAAATCTGATAATTCTTTAACATCGCTTGATACTTCATGATCTTTAGCATCTTGACTATAAACACTAAGGTTAAGAGCAAATAATAAAAATAGCATTGTAAATAACGCTTTCATTCAAACCTCAAAATTTGTTTGGTTTAAAATATAAAAAGCACAGCATTTTTCTTGCTGTGCTTTTATTTATTCTACTTACTATAAAAGATGAAAAGCAACAGTTACACCAGACATAACAATAGCAACCATGCTCATTAATTTAATCAAAATATTTAAGCTAGGACCTGATGTGTCTTTAAAAGGATCACCGACAGTATCGCCAATAACTGCAGCTTTATGAGCTGGTGAGCCCTTCCCGCCAAGATTTCCTTCTTCAATATATTTTTTTGCATTATCCCAAGCACCGCCTGAATTTGCCATAAATACGGCTAATACAAATCCGGTACCTAAACCGCCTACTAATAATCCCATAACTCCAGCAACACCAAAAACTAGACCTGTTACGATTGGTGCAGTAATTGCTAACAATGAAGGCACAAGCATTTCTGCTTGAGCACCCTTTGTCGATATTTCAACACAGCTTGCATAATCAGGAGTTGCAGTACCTTCAAGAATTCCAGGGATAGCTTTAAATTGACGTCTTACTTCATCAACCATTTTACCAGCGGCACGGCCAACAGCATTCATTGTTAATCCGCAGAAAACAAATGCCATCATTGAACCGATGAATATTCCAACAAGTACATATGGGTTCATCAAATTCACATTAAAATGGCTCATTACATCGATCAATTTAGCGTGTTGAGCTTGAATTACATTACCATGTACATCGATCAAAGTTTGACCGGCATTATGCATAGCAATTTTAATTTCTTCTGCGTAGGAAGCTAAAAGAGCCAAAGCGGTTAAAGCAGCCGATCCTATTGCAAATCCTTTACCGGTAGCAGCAGTAGTATTTCCAAGTGAATCGAGCGCATCTGTTCTTTTTCTAACCTCTTTACCAAGTCCTGCCATTTCAGCATTACCGCCTGCATTATCAGCAATTGGACCATAAGCATCTGTAGCAAGAGTGATACCTAATGTAGAAAGCATTCCAACAGCGGCAATGCCTATCCCATATAAGCCCATGTTCATGTTTGAAATTACATTCGCAACATCAAATCCGGTTGCAAATAGAAATGCGAGGATAATACCAACAACAACCGCTCCTACAGGAATAGCGGTTGAAATCATTCCAACACCTAATCCAGAGATAATAACAGTTGCAGGACCAGTAGAAGAACTTTCAGCAATTTTTTGTGTTGGCTTGTACGAATGTGAAGTATAATATTCTGTTGCTTTACCAATAACAATACCTGTAATTAGTCCGGTAACAATCGAGCCCCAAATTCCATATGCATTTTCAAATCCCAACATTTTTACAATCGCCAATGAGAATACTACAATAAGCACCGAGCTGAAATTTATACCCCTTGATAGTGCGCCCAACAAATCTTTTTGAGTTGCATCCTCTTTTGTACGAACAACATAAATTCCTACAATTGAAAGTATGATTCCAATTGCGGCAATAAGCATTGGAGCAATTACAGCCCTTAATTGTAGTGCTGGTGTATCCATGAATGCGGCAGCACCAAGTGCGGCAGTTGCCAAAATTGAACCACAATATGATTCATATAAATCAGCACCCATACCTGCAACATCACCGACATTATCGCCTACGTTATCGGCGATTGTAGCCGGATTTCTTGGGTCATCTTCAGGGATACCTGCTTCAACTTTACCTACTAAATCAGCGCCAACATCGGCAGCTTTTGTAAAAATACCGCCGCCAACTCTTGCAAACAGTGCTTGTGTTGATGCACCCATTCCAAAGGTTAACATTGTAGTAGTTATAACAACAAGATTGTGTGCATCGCTTGCAGCAGGATAAACTGCATTTAAAATTATAAACCAAACCGATATGTCAAGTAGTCCTAACCCCACAACTACTAATCCCATTACCGCGCCGCTTCTAAATGCAACTCTCAATCCTTTATTTAAAGATTCTCTTGCAGCATTGGCGGTACGAGCTGACGCATAAGTTGCCGTTTTCATTCCAAAAAAACCGGACAATCCGGAGAAAAATCCGCCGGTAATAAATGCAAACGGAACCCATCCATTCTGCAGGTTAAATCCATAAGCAAGAACAGAAAAAATTGCCGTAATAACTATAAAGAAAATTCCGACAACTTTGTATTGCTGTCTAAGATAAGCCATGGCTCCCTTGCGAACATAAGATGCAATTTCAGCCATTCTTGCCGTTCCCTCGCTCTCCTTCATCATTTGCTTGAAGAAAAACCAAGCAAAAAATAAAGCGATAACTGAGGAAATCGGAACAAACCAAAATAAGTCAGTCATATTGTAACTCCTCCACGTTTATAAATAAGTGTAAAATTTATATCCTGAATAAAAATTCAGAGATAAGTCCGTTGCAGAGAAAACATTTCGGTTGGTTACTTCGATATTGCATAAAAGGAAAGAATTACTGGTAGATCTATTTTGAGGATGATTTATTATCCTTACCAAATTCTTTCAAATGTTGAAGTTACACCGAACCGTTAAAACTTGGCGCTCAAAATACAAAATGGAGATGAAATTATCGCATTAATTTTAGTAAGAATTTAATCGATTTATATCTTGCGAAGGGGCTTATTAGTCGGAATTTGCTTGTAAGTTATCGGATATGCTGTCGAAGCATTATTAAAATTCCGGAAGGTTTGTTAGAACCTTCCGGCAAATAAATAGATAGATTTAATTTTTTGGTTGATATACTATTTTACGGATTGTATCGAATTGAAGATAAGGATACTCTGAACGAAGATTTTCTATTGCCTCACTTGCGCTAATTTTTTGAAGTCGTAAGGATTTAAATTTCTTTCGGATGATATAATCTCTAACTGACTTTTCGTCAATTAATCCCCTGCTGGCTAGTAATGAATAAATATCATCACTAATTAGTTCGGCAAGCGGATTTCCCGAGTTAATATTTAGATTTTCCATACTTCCCTCCATAATTGTTTTTTTAGACGGGTTATCATTAGTTTTTGTTTCCGAGTACTAAATAATCTTTAAATTCAAGAGTGGAAACAGCACATATATGTAGTTTTAGTTGGAAAGGGTAAAAAAAATGGGATTGACCTACATAATCATGCAGTAGGCTAAAGCATTCCCTAAATCAATCCTCTTCTGATTGCTTTTGCAACCGCTTCTGATTGTGAATGGACGTGTAGTTTTCGATAGATATTTCTTATGTGATGCCTAACAGTATCTACACTAATAAAAAGAGAATCGGCAATTTCTTGATAATTATTTCCTGTTGAGAGAGATGTTAAAACTTCAATTTCCCTTTGGGATAGTTGATCTTCATTATCATTCTTCTTGTTCTGGTTTTGCTGAAAAACATTAATTACCTGCCGGGCAATTAATGAACTCATTGGTGAACCCCCTTCATTAGCATCTTTAATTGCTTCGAGTAGTCGGCTGGGAGGAGTCTTTTTTACAAGATAACCGCAGGCTCCGGCACAAAGAGCTTTAAACACAGTATTATTATCTTCATAAACAGTCAAAACTAAAATATTTAATTCCGGCTTTTTAATTTTAGCCTTCTCTATTCCCTCAATTCCTGTCATGCCGGGTAATCCAATATCCATCAAGGCAACATTTACGTCAAGCTTTTCTAATTTGGAAAGGAATGATTCGCAATCTGAAAATGATCCAACACAACTGTACTCAGGAGTGCCATTAATCAATGCTGATAAACCTTCCCTTATAACTGTATTATCTTCTATTATTGCTACCCTTATCATTGCCTACTATGTATTTATTATTGAAAGTAATTTATAAAATATAACATTAAAACTGCTTTATAAATTTCGAGGAAATAGTGGTTTTTTAAACTTTTTAATATCACATTCAAAAATTATTTCTGTCCCCTGATCTGAAGAATTAATTTTCAGTTCTCCATGCAGCAATTTTGCTCTGCTCTTCATATTCAAGATGCCATTACCACTCTCAAATCTCGAATTATCTATTCCATCTCCATCATCTTTTAGTGATATAAAAAGTTTATTGTTTTGAAGATCTGCAGATAAAATTATTTTTTTGCACGAACTATGTTTTATTGCATTATTAATCCCCTCTTTTAAAATCAAAAACAAGTTCTGCTTATAATCATGTGGTAATTTTAAGTCTTCTAAATTCTCAAGGTTAGCTGACCTAAAAGATATTCCCGTAGCATGTAATAAATCCGAATATGAATCTTTTAATCTTAGGATAAGATGATAGAAAGAATCACGTTTTGGGTTAACAATCCAAACGATATCGCTCATATTATCAATAAGTAGTCTGGCCTTTTCACTTATCGAGTTTAAATTTTTAAGTGTTACTTCACTATGATTTTTTAATTGATTTGATGCAATTTCGCTGAGAATAGAAATTTCTGTTAAGCCCGATCCAATATTATCGTGCAAATCGGCAGCCAGCCGAGATTTTAGTTTTTCAATTATAAGTAAACTTCGGAACCTCAATGATATAATGTAATAACTAATTGTAAGAATAAGTAAAACAAGAGGCAGTATAAACCACCAGCGTTTGTAAAATGGAGGAAGAATTTTTATATAAAGAAGTGAACCTTCATAGTTCCAGATGCCATCGTTATTGGAGCCGATTACAACAAAGATATAATCGCCCGGTGAAAGATTTGTGTAATTTGCTCTTCTTCTCCTGGAATCAACAAAATTCCATTCCTTATCAACACCCTGAAGCATGTATGCATATTTATTATCCCGTGGATTAAGATAATCTAGTGAAGCAAATTCAAAGGAGAAAAAATTTTGGTCGTAATTAAGTATTAAGGTATCCGGCTCCCCTTTAATAGTTTCGTTAAAAATTGAGATTGAGCTAATTACTATTGGAGGAACATTTGTATTATCAATAACTTTATCCGGGAAAAAATGATTGAGACCATTAATTCCTCCAAAAAACATTTCCCCCTTAACCGACTTGAAAAAAGCTCCGCCGGAAAATTCAAGATTTTGAACACCATCATTCAACTCATATTGAGTAAACTGCTGATTGGCTTTATTAAACTTATAAATCCCCTGATCCGTACTAAGCCATAATTGATCTATCTCATCTTCCAAAATTCCATACACAACTGAACTATGCAGATTATTTTTTTTATGAAACCTTGTGAATTTATTTAGTTTCCTATCAAACTTATTTAACCCTCCCCCGTATGTTGCAATCCAGAGAAATCCCTCTTTATCTTCATGAATCGACATAATTCTATTATCACTGATGCTTGTTTCATCATCTGGATTATTTTTGTAGGAAATAAATTTGCCCGAATTATAATCGAATGCATTTAATCCGCCTCCATATGTTCCGATCCAGATTATTCCCTCGCGGCCTTCATGTATATTATAAACTCTGTTATCACTCAAGCTGAACGGGTTCTTAGGGTCATTTATAAATCTTTTAAATTTTATTTCAGCCGCTTCTGACTGCTCACCATCAAATAGGCACAATCCACCCCCAAAGGTTCCAACCCAATAATTATTTCTTGAATCAATGAATAATGTCTGCACTTGATTTGAACTTAATGAAGAGTTTTCGTTTTGATTGTGTTCAAAGTGCGTAAATGAATTGTTTTTAATATTCAATCTGTTTAGTCCGCCATGATAAGTTCCAATCCATAAATTTCCATTCTTATCACCTATAATAGCTCTTATATGGTTATCGCTTATAGATGTGGAGTCTTCGGGATTATTTTTATAACTGGTAATATTATTCTTTTTTCTATCTAATCGATTTAATCCACCTTTATATGTGCCAATCCATAAAATAGAATTTCTATCTTCATAGATCGACCAAACTATATCATCGTTCAATCCTGTACTTCTATTGATAGTAGTGAACTTTGATGTATTAGGTTCAATTTTATTTATACCTTTACCCAGGTTTGTACCAATCCATACAATACCTGAATGATCGACAAAAGTAGTTAGAATATCATTTTTAACTAATGAATCTTTTTCCACCGGATCACGAACTACATCTTGAAACATATTCGTGTTTGGATTAAATAATGAAATTCCACCTTCAGATGTACCAATCCACAAATTACCGGATGGATCATTTGAAATTGACATAACGAAGTTTCCTGGAAGAGAATTTCGACCGCTCCCCTTTAAATATTTTTTAAATTTTACTTCATTCAACTTTTTGTTAAAATCTTTCTGATCAAGCTTAAATAATCCTTCTCCGTAAGTACCAATCCATAGATTTCCACTGTAATCCTGGCATAGTGAAATTATCCGGCTTTCATTCTTCGTCGAATTATTATTATCAAGATTGTAGCTTTGAATATCAACTCGCTCATTCTTTTCAACAACTTTAAATAATCCTCCACCGATACTTCCTACCCAAATATTTTCGTCGTTATCAATTAAAACCGACTGAATACGATTAGAAGAAGGATTCCTGTGGCGGTCAACACTAATTTGCTTAACCATTCCTGTTGTTGGATTGTATTTAATTAATCCTCTACCCCAAGTACCAATCCATAAATTTCCCAACTTATCTTCAGTAATTGCAGTGATGGAATTATCGCTATTACGGGAAAATGGAAGAGGCAAGTCATAATAATTTTCAATGAAATCAAATAAGCTCTTCAACTGTTTGTTTAAATTAACGCGAGAAAAAACACCCCGTTTCCTATCATACTTATTTAATGTTCCCCCCGAAGTACCAATCCACAAATTCCCAATCCTATCTTCATATAAACTGAGTATCCCGTTATCTGAAATAGTATTCGAGTCACGAGGGTCGTTTGTAAAAACCAGAAAATTATAACCGTCATATCTATTTAGACCGTTTGCAGTACCAAACCACAAATATCCCTTTCTATCTTGAATAATACACTTAACGCTGCTCTGGGATAAGCCATCGTGAACTCCAATTGAAAAAACTTGGAGATTATTGCCAAGAAATGTGTTCTGGGAATAAAAAGAACCTGTTATAAAAGTTAGTAACAATATTATTGAAGCTAATCTTGAATTCATTAATCTTTAATTGAAATGTTGGTTAAGAATCTAATTAATTTGATCTACAAAATCACCTTTTAGTTAATTGCCGCGAACGGATTTGTAATGCGAAAATAAATTCACAACTGCATGATGAATTCTTCAAAAAC
>Ga0351854_1033_pt1 | contig 29402 bp, 15 predicted proteins | sample BONcelHFGM3001C9_FD_206793 | JGI IMG/M metagenome (GOLD analysis project Ga0351854, IMG submission 206793) | Enriched cells from coal bed in the Powder River Basin, Montana, United States - BONCAT cells FGM rep2 HSBNCT.FGM.300.1.C9 ...
AACAGGATTCTCAGAAATGTTGCGTATCAAAAATGGTTTTCCGGTACGTATAGCAGTGCCGCCGGGACCCCACCCATGCTCATTTTCAGCCCATGTAAATTTTGCTGATGCGATGTATCCCGAATCGAAACCTGCATGGGCAACCGGTCGCAAAGTTTTTTCTAAATCATATTCTGCAAAACCAACCCATGCCAGGCGATATTCACCCACTTCAACTAAAGCGCGGCAAACCTCGTTTAATAAAGTTGTTTCATCCTTTATGTGAATTAATATCGCCTGGTTAGAATCACTTAATAATCTGAGCGCACGGTTAATGCGGGCAATCTCAATTTCTGAATGTTTGCGGTCTGTAATATCACGATTACTGGCGCGTCGCCCAAGCCATTTTCCTCCAGATTCAAAAATGCTATGGCATAAATGATTAATCCAACGTACTTCACCCAACTTAGTAATTATTCGGAATTCCTTTTGATAGACCTCTTCATTCTTTATATTACTTCTTTTAAAATGTTTTTCCAAAGCTGAACGGTCATCAGGATGTACTATTTTTGTGAAAAGAGAGGAATCATTCATAAACTCTTCTACAGAAAAACCGGTAATACGTTTACATGCCGGCGATACATAAATAAATTTTCCCTCCGTACCCATCCAGGTTTCCCAGTCATAGGTATAATCAGCCACAGCGCGATATTTTTCTTCACTTTCCCGAAGTGCAATCTCAGCTTGTTTGCGCTCGGTAATATCTTGCATTGCGCCGAGCATTCTTAAAGGATGACCATATTCATCTCTTGTTATCTCAGCATAACTATATATAATGCGCACATTACCATTAGGCTGTACGACTCGATATTCTAAATCGTAAGGTGGACCGCCAAGTAATGCATCAGAGTATGCTTTAGACGACCTCGATCGATCCTCCGGATGTACCAATTCAACCCATCGTTTGTGCCAGGTAGATAAGTCGAAAAATGTTTCCTGCTGCGGTAATCCAAATATGCGATAAGTTTCATCAGAAAGGGTGATTTTGTTAAGAACGAAATCACGTTCCCAATAACCTATATGTGCCATAACCTGGGTTGCTGCAAGTCGGCGCTCGCTCTCGCGCAGAGCTTCTTCCGCCCGTTTACGTTCTGTTATATCGCGCCCGATAGCAAGTAGACCGGTTACTTCGCCTTGGTCGTCTCGTTCTACAATCATGCGAATCTGATGAACAATCTTCTCTTTGGCAGGGTTGGGGACTAAAAATTCTATTTCGCTATTCTCACCACTGGCGAGGGCATCGTCTACAGCTTGTGCATATCCTTCGTAGCTTCCATCAGGATTGAGCTCCCGAATGGTTGTGCCAATCATGTCGGCAGCCCCGGTGGTTAATGTTTTTTCGAGTGTTGAGTTGACATAAATAGTCCGCCCTTCCCGATCGTAACGGACGATATTATCCGGTAAATTCTCCGCCAGAGTACGGAATTCATATTCACGTTTGCGCAAAATATGGTCGCTTTGTTCGCGCTCAAGTTCGGCGGCAGCACGAGTGGCAACAAGTTGCAACACCTGGCTCACTGATGAATCAATCGGAATAGGATTGCATTTCATAAGAGCGATCAAACCGATTGGTTTGCCGAGAGAATCCCACAGCGGGATGCCTATATAACTCTCCGCACCCATTTCTACCAGAAGATTATCTTCAGGAAATAATTTCTGAACATCTTGTGGATAAACGCAGAGTTGCCGCCCCATTACATTTTCGCATGGTGTTCCCTTCAGTGCATAACGCATGTTCGGGATAATTGCACCTTTGGCATATAATGCAATAGTTTCTGCAATCTCCGGATCTTCATCTAACTTATCAATGAGAGCATAATCCATATCGAAGTGCTCACCAAGGAACTGAACAAGAGCATCGAAAAAGCTTTCTTCACCATTTTGCCAGCCACGTTGAGCTACGAAAAACAAAGCCTTTTCCATAAGTTTGCGCGAGGTGATATCACGAATATTTGCAAGTGTATATTCTTCACCATCCAGCTTATATGTAGAAACGTTAATTTCAAAGTCAAACTCACTGCCATCTCTTCTTCTACCGCGTGTTTCATAAAATGAGGGGAGATCTTCTCCTGAGGCTCTACGCTTTACATTTTCAATTATTTGTTGATGATGGCTCGGGGCTATGCAGTCAATTATATTAGTCCCAACGATTTTTTCTAAATTCTCATAACCAAATAATTTGAGATAAGCGGGATTCGCAAAAACATGTACTCCTCTTTTTGATACGCCGATGGCATCTCTGGAACTTTCAAACATTACTCTGAGCTTCATTTCACTTTCAAGGAGAGTTTCTTCCCCTCGTTTTCGTTCGGCAATTTCCCATGAAAGATCTGCAAGAAGTGAGACTGCTTCAACATCTTGTTCATTATAGAGCTGCTGTTTATTTCCAACAGCAATAACAGCTTTAATTATATCACCACGAAAAACTGGAACTACAAGTTCGCGGATTAATTCGGCATGACCTTCAGGCAGTCCCTTACAGTGAGGTAGTGATGCATAATCGTTATGAATGACCGGTTTACGTTGAATGATGCAATCACTCCAAACACCTGCATCTGAAATATTATAGTGAAATCCTCTTCCTTCTGCTTTACAAAACTCTGCTTTTGTTCTTCTTGACCAGTCTTGCAATATTACAGATTTTTGATCTTCATGAACAAATACATAAAAAGAGATTTTACTTTGAGTAACCTTTTCTATTTCATTTAAGGTTTCTTCTATGAAATCATCAAAAGAATGATTAGCGGCATATTGCATAAGATGTAAACGTGATGCATTTATTTCTTCACTCTGTTTACGTTCGGTAACGTCAGTAACAATTCCCTCAATGGTAATTGGATTTCCGACATTGTCTGTTATTAAAATATTGCGTTGATAAAGCCAGCGTACCTCACCCGATTTATGAATTATTTGATATTCATAAGTGTCGGGCATTTGTCCATTCAATAAATTCGTCCATTGTTCTTCTATATATTTAAGCCAGTCTGGATGAACAGTGTTTTTGAAAAGTTCCGGATTCTCATAATATTCTTCAGGAGCATATCCTGTAATTGTAAGTACCGCCGGGCTAACATATTCATATTTGCCTTCCGAAATAGACATTCGATAAATAATATCGGGTGCATTTTCGGCTAAACGACGGAAACGTTCTTCGCTTTCTTTAAGATTGTTATTTGCAATTAAACTTGTGAGTGAATCTTCCAGTCGTCTCCCTATTTCGTGGAAAAGCCGTTTCTCCTGTGCAGTCCAAATGTATGCGTATGAACATTGGTGAATTCCAAACACCCATGGCTTGCCCGTCTTGGGATATATAGCACTCATCATCATGGATTTAACCCCAAATATCTCAGCGCTCAATTTGTTGATTGGTCTTTCTGTTCCCTCAGAATATATTAAAGGTTCGGACGATTCAAGGGTTTCTTTTAAGTTCTGAGCCATATCCGGCGGCATAGGCAAATCAACATTTAAAACCTTTGCACCCGGATATTCTTTTTTGGTAATTTCCATTGGGACTCTAAACGACGATGCGTGGGAATCGCATGGATACAGGAGCCAAGAACGGTCGCAATCAAAGATGGAAACCACAACGGTAAGCACACCACTCATCATTTGTTCAAGATCATTTGTCTCCTGAACAACCCGGTTAATTTTATCCATGCTCTCAAAATAGTGGAGGTTCGCCAGTCGTTCTTGTTCGGCTTGCTTCTCTTTTTGCTCAAGTTGTTTTCGTTCTACTCTGTTTTTCGATTCACGCAATTCACGTTCAAAAGCCGGAAGCAAGCGATGCAAATTATTCTTCATAATATAATCATGAGCACCGGCTTTCATCATCCCCACAGCAACATCCTCGCCGATTGTTCCTGAGATAATAATAAACGGTATATCAATTCCGGATTCATGTAAAAGTGTCAACGCTTCTAAACCATTGAAGTGCGGCATTACATAGTCGGAAAGAATTATGTCCCACGTTTTTTCTTTGAGTGCCGCTTTCATTGATTGAGCGGTCTCGACACGCTCATATTCAATGTTAAAACCACCTTTTCTGATTTGATGTATTGCCAGAATAGCATCATCTTCCGAGTCTTCAATGATCAATATTCGTATTACAGTTTCCATATATATTATTATCCTTTGCTAGGAGGTACTTCGTTAAGCAGCAGCCAATACAATCCAAGATGACTGACAGCTTCGGCAAAATGATTAAAATCAACAGGTTTACGAACGTAACTATTCACCCCCAAACTGTAACCAGTTACAAGGTCTTGTTCTTGTTTAGATGAAGTGAGAATAACTACAGGAAGAAGTTTTGTTAGATCGTTAGAGCGTATTTGTCGAAGTACTTCAAGACCGTCAACTTTAGGAAGTTTAAGGTCGAGTAAAATCACGGTTGGCATTATTGTAAGGTCACGTCCGGAATATTTTCCTGTTCCAAAAAGAAAATCCAATGCTTCAGCGCCATCGGTAACCACTGTAACTTCATTTTTAATGTTGTTTTTTTTTAATGCACGAAGCGTTAACTCTAAGTCATCAAGATTATCTTCTACTAATAAAATAGTTTTACTTGCCATGTTGTTATCCCTTATGGAATTGTGAAATAAAATGTTGCACCTTTTTCAACTTCACCTTCCGCCCACACATTACCGCCATGCCTGTGAATTACACGTTGCACTGTTGCCAACCCGATACCGGTTCCTGAAAACTCGGTTGTTGCATGTAAGCGTTGAAATGCACCAAAAAGTTTTTGTGCATAGTTCATATTAAAACCTGCGCCATCATCACGTATGAAATATACGATTTTATCCTTTTGTTTTTGCATACCAAATTCTATAAGTGCTGTTGAATGCTTTGAAGTAAACTTCCAGGCATTGTTGAAGAGGTTTTCCAAAACTATGTGCAAAAGCCGGGCATCTCCACGTGCTATAATTTTTTCTTGAATATTGAATTCGACCTGTCGTTCAGGCTGAGATTCTTGTAGAACAGCAATAATTTCTTTCGCTACTTCACTCAAATTCACCTGCTTAATATTCAGCTCTCCGCGGCTTACACGTGAGAGATTCAACATATCATCAATGAGTTGAGCCATACGTTGTGCTCCGGAGCGTACACGCTGCAAATAGTTTTTCCCCTGCGCATCAATCTTGTCTTGATAATCTTCAAGGAGAACTTGACTAAATCCATCAATGCCGCGTAATGGTGCCCGTAAATCGTGCGAAACCGAATAGGCGAAAGCTTCGAGTTCTTTGTTCGCAATTTCCAATTGAGCAGTGCGCTCAGTAACTCGTTGTTCTAATTCTTGATTTAGTCTAAGAATTTCTTCCTCTGCGTGCTTACGCTCGGTAATGTCGCGCGAAATACCAACGATGCGATAGACCTTACCTTTTTCATCGCGAGCAGGAATAAGAGTTGAATGAAAATAGTGCCGCCCCGTAGGTAAATCCAACTCTACTTCTTCTTCGATGGGATGACCTGCTTCTACACAGCGGTGGTATTTTCCGTTCACAATGCGGGCGACATCTTCAGGTACGATTTCCTCTTGAGTTTTTCCGAGAGATTGAGACCGGGGTATGCCGGTTTGCCGTTCAAGGGCAGGATTTACTTCAATAGTTCTGAAATGTCCGTCGTCGGTTACTTCCAGCAAGTACAATGCATCGATAACATTATTAAATATCTCGCGGAACCTCCATTCGCTTTCGCGTAAAGCATCTTCAGCCTTCTTGCGCTCGGTAATATCACGTCCAGTTGTTGAAACACCAATAATTTTTCCTTCACTATTCAAGACAGGCGAGATAGTCAGAGACAGATCAATGAGTTTCATGTCTTTTCTTTTTCGTACCGTTTCGTAGTGCTCAATATGTTTGCCTTCCTTTATCTTTTGAAAAATTATTGGCATCTCCTCAGCGTGTTCAGGTAGTATTAATAATGAGATTGGTTTGCCAAACATTTCACTTTCGGTATAACCATATATTTTTTCGGCTCCTTTGTTCCAACTTGTAATAATTCCGTCTAAAGTATTGCCAATAATAGCATCGTCAGAAAATTCAACAATGGCCGCTAATTGAGAGATTCGTTGTTGAGCCTGTTTCCTTTCTTCAATTTCCTTAGAAAGATCTTCAATGATATTTAATGTACCTATGCGTGCTCTCTTAAGTTCAATATTTTTTGCTATTAATTCTTCATTTCTATTTTTTTCTTCTTCATTAAGGAGTTTGATTTTTTCGACGGTTTGCTTGCGTTCGGTGATGTCTTCGAAGGTCATATAAACCTGAAAAGGTTTTGTTTCACCTAAGTGAAATTGTGGTATAGCATTAATGTTGATCCAGACATATTCTTCTTTATCGTGGTGGAACACACCCATGATTACATTTCGTACTTCTTTCTCTGTCTTCAAGGCAACCATAGCCGGATGTGTATCACCAGGGAAATTCGAACCATCTTCATGGATACACCCCCATCCTGGATCAATGAAATCTCTTCCTAACATTTGCTCAAATGTCAAACCCAAAATCCGTTCGGCAGCAGGGTTGGCAGAGATGATGTGCCCCTTGGCGTTCAGATATACAACACCCTGCACCATAGTTTCGAACAGTGTACGATACTTTTTCTCATTTTCCCGCAGCGATTCCCCGGCTTCGTCTCTTTCTTTCTGACGTTTGTTTAATTGGGTAAGCATTTCGTTAAAACTATCGTATAGTAATCCAATTTCATCAGCTCCATCTTTTTTTACACGAAGTGAAAAATCTGCACCTTGTGTTATTTTATTTGCAGTAAGGGCTAAATCTAATATCGGTTTTGAGATAACTCTCTGAAATCTTGAAGCAATGAAATAAGAAAAAATTATTAAGCCTATCATTAACGATATCATCACGATTAAGTACCGATTGATTTTTTCACTTAATAAATCTGTAGAAACTTTTACATACACAGTACCATAAAAGATGTTATTAAACTTGATGGGAGTGAAGACCTTTAGATTGTCGTTTTCAAATACAAATTTTTCTTCTGCAATGATGGAGGTGGGGATATCTTTATCCTCCACTTTTTGATATGAGACGAATAATTTACCATCTTCATTATAAATACAAGCGGTTGTAACAGAAGGTAAAGATTGAATTTTTTCAATGATTTTTGTCGCTTCCTTTTGATCTCCAAATGTAAGAGGTACAATACAATACTCACCAATTAACTTAGCATTTATTGTTGTACTACTTACCATCTCTTTTTGATATGTGTTAATGTCGTTAATAGTTACTACAGTAAAGCCTATCCCGATAGTGATAGTAGTAACCATCAATATTATAAGTATAATCTTGCTCTTAATGGAAAGATTGAGGAATATATTCATTATCAGTTCTCCTCCGGGTTTCTATCTTGTGACAGATTAAGCAGCAAACTACTTACGTACAAACCAGCCTTCTGTACTGCATTTTTGTCAATTTCAAAAAGGACATGGCCGCTTTCAACAAACAAAGCAATTAATACACCTTTTTTCGAAAATTCTTTTTCATCGCAGATTGTAAGGATCGGCTTATTCTTTGTATAGGATAATATTTGATTTATACGGTTATTTTCTGATTTCGAGATAAACAAAAGATTACATCCATTAATTTCATCCACAGTTGAAATATATCTTAATTCTACTTTCTTGTTTTTTATTTTTTGTTTAGAATACATTTTTTCGAGAATTGATTTAAAAGGGATTTCCCCAATTATACCGACAATAAAAGGTTTACTTACGTCTTCAATATGCTCTTCGCGAGGCCATTCGATAAAGCGTGTGAACTTCTCAAGAAAAGCTGCTTTAACTTCATACTCACTGAATTTTCCCGATTGAGCGAAAAGAGAGAGCGGCAGCAATAAGACAACCAATATTTTTATACTCTGATTAATCATAATATTTTTAAGCTAATATTAAATAAGTGAATTTTATTAACTTCATATACAATTAAAATGAATATCCTACAGAACTTAAAATCCACCGTCCTTGCTGCAGATATGGCGGAACTGTTCCGCCTAATTTGTAACACTCATTAAAAAGATTATGGATGCTGATTGAAAAGCTCATATGGTTCGGCTTCTCCTTAAGAATAATTATAAAATCTGTAATAACCTTTGAATCCAGTGTATTATCCAAATTACCAGGTATTGGTGAATAAATTTTATCGTTCCAATGCAACATTAAAGTTGTACTCAGATTTGTGAACGGTCGTAAAGTAATTCCTAAATTTGCAGTATGGTCAGGAATATTTATAAACGTATTTTCCTTAATGAGAACTTTATCAGTATTATCAGTAACTGGAATCAAATAAGTATAATTAGCAAATCCTGAAAAATTCTGGATATGATATTTTGTTTCAAACTCAAAACCTTGCGCTGTCATTTTACCAAAGTTACGATAGATAGCAGGGACGTAAGTATTATCACGGCTTATTAGGTCTTTCAATTGATTATAAAAATAACTTATCTCACCGAACCAATAATTTTTTAGGGATACTCTTGCAGCAAATTGTATTTCTTCCATTTTTTCCGGTCCTAAATTTGTTCCTCTGTATCCTAAACCCGGATTAGAATTGCGATAGAAATAACTGGGGGCTTGAAAAGACTTTCCATATATTGCTTTTAATGAAAGATAGGGTAGTGGATTAACAATTACCGCCATTCTGGGATTGAATGAGACGCCAAATCCTTGATAGTAATCATATCTTAATCCCATATTTAAAATTAAGGATGGAAATAAAGTATGCTGGGCTTGAATAAATCCTGCGCCATTAGATTCAGTACCTTTAGGTACAAGCGGTTCTTTAAAACGAGTAACAGTAGAACTATCAGCGAAATTATTTAACAAGTATGAATCTAACAATTCCCATTTTTCTGCTTTAATACCCGCAAGAATTTTACCTTTACTATAGGTGTAATTTGTTAGAACTTCTAATCCATATCTAATTGTTGATGTTGATATCTCAAATATTTTTCCTTCAGGTGGCGCATCTCGGCGAGTTGCTAAAAGCTGCCATCCATCAAGAGAACTATGATCAAGAAAAGGACGGGCAATAATTTCGACTTCTTTTATTTTTAGCTGGTAGTTTAAGGCTAAATGGCTGTTCAGAAATACCTGTTCAGGACTATGCCACTCATTAGCCCAATCGATTGTTTGTCCGCTATTCCCTTTAGGCTGAGCATAATGCGACCTATGAAGTGATCCTAATAATGTTAAACTGTTGTTTATGAATTTGAAACCCAAATCAAAATTATTGGGGAATTTATCCACATACATCTCGCCGGTGGTTTTATTCACGGACTGATAATCATCTTCAATAGGTACACTAACTTTTTCGCCATCTATTGAAGAATACATCGCATAAAGCAGTAAGCTTGACTCATCCCACTTTTGTCCAAACATTCCTTCGAAGGAATACTGCCCGTAATTTCCAGATTTTCCTTCTATGTAATATCCGTTTAATTCATCGGCATCTTTTGTGATAATATTAATTACTGCTGTCAATGCGGCATTTCCATATAGGCTGGCTCCAGGTCCGCGCATAATTTCAATTCGTTTTATACTTGATAGAGAAATCGAGTAAGCATAATCCGAGGCTTCCCACATAGGTTCATTTAGTCGGTGTCCATCCCGTAAGAATAGAAATTTGTGATTAGTACTTGCATATACGCCCCTCACACTCAAAACATGTTCATTAATATCCTGCAGATGGTTAAATCCAGGCACTTTAAGTAAAACATCCATTATTGTTCTTGCCCCCATTTCTTCAATTTCCTGTGCAGTAATTATTGTTACCAATGCAGGCGCATCGGTTATTTTTTGTTCGTATCTGCTGGCTGTTACCGTTATATTCATCAATTCTTCAATCGTCATTTCTTCCAACGTTTTTTCCTGAGCAGATAGATAAATTGGAAATACAGACAAAAGAAATATCAAAGCGAGTAGAGCACTACTTAAGCTACTACTTTTTTTTGATTCCATTTCTTCATCTCCTTTTACTAAAAACATTTTCTCTTTTTCCACCTTAAATCATTAAACAGATTCGTAATAAATCTTTAGCGATGTTACTCCTTCAATAAATAAATAATTTTGCACATACAATATTACAATTCTATCGTGTTATTAAACAATTATTCTGAAGTTGCATCATACTTTTTAGGTTTTCCTTCTTTCTCAAGAAGCATGTTTATTTCTTTTTTCAGCTCAATCATTTTTTCTTCTCTGCCAATCATAAGTTTGTTGAAACGGTTGATTTCGTCCATCTGTTCTCTAAGTTCTGCTTCCACTCGTTTACGTTCGGATATGTCACGCACAAGCGACATGTTAAATGGATTGCCATTGTACTCGAGATAGTTTGCATTTATCTCAACAGGAAAAATGCGACCATTTTTAGTTTTATGGTTTCCTTCAAATGTAAGTGAGCGGTTTAGTTTTAGTTCTTTCCAGTGCGAAGCCCATTTGCTTTTATTAAAGTCCGGGTCAATATCATAAACTCTCATTTTGAGTAATTCGTCATTTGTGTAACCAAGTATGCGACATGCATCTTCATTTACATAATTGAAGCGCGCGTTTTCGTCAACCAAGAATGCAGCTTCATTTACATGGTTAAGAGCAAAGTTCATAAGGGCAATTCGTTGTTCCGCATTTTTGCGTACGGTGATATCGTGTACAAACCCGTACCAAATAATTCCCCCTTTGGGATGAGGTTTAGGGTTTGTAATACCTTCCATCCAGAGTTCTCCACGAGTTGGATGAATTATACGATACTCGCAGCGCCACGGAGTCATTGTTCGTGCTGACTCAGCAATAGAATCGTTAACCTTTTGAACATCATCAGGATGCGTTCTTGCTAAGAGAGGAGTTGCATCTTCCACTAAATCTTCCGAACGTAACCCAAAAAGATTTTGGATTTGCGGAGATGTGTAGGGCATGCAAATGCTGTTATCCGGGCGAAGATAGAATGTCCCCATAAGACCGGGGGACGATTCTGCAAGGTTGCGTAATTCAAGTTCACTCGCTGCCAGGGCTTCCTCGGTTCGTTTGCGCTCTGTAACATCCTGAACGGTGCCTACTGAACGAAGCGGATTTCCAAACTCATCATAGAAAGTTTCGCACTGTTCGTGTACATATTTTAGGCGTCCATCCGGAAAAAGAAGACGATGCCCAATCGAATATGGAGTATGGGCTTTAAGTGAGTTTGTGTAAGCGTTATTTACTGCATCTCTGTCCTCGGGATGAATCTCATCCAAAAAAGCCTGGTATGATGCGCCGAATTTATTCGGATCAATTTCGAAAATCCTATAGATTTCATCGGACCACAGGAGAATGTTATTGACAATATCCAGCTCCCAGCTGCCAATTTTTGCTATGCGCTGGGCTTCTTTGAGCTGAACTTCGCTTTGTTTTAAAAGTTCTTCGTTCCCTCTGCGCGCTTTTTCTATTTCCACATATTCAAGCGCAAAGGAAATATCCTTCGCCATTTCATTGAGAAGATCGATATCCTCTTTCTCGAAAAAATTAATTGTATCTGCATAGATGCTTAACGCTCCAACTACTTTATCAAAAACAATCAACGGGAATGAGGCAGAAGATTTATAACCATATTCCTCTGCATCTTTTTGCCAGGGAATCATGGTTTCATCTTTTTCAATATTATTGGAGAGTATAAATTTACCCGTTCTAATTGCCTGTCCGGTTGGTCCGCTGCTTTGCACCTCATCATTTAGGTCTATATTAATTTTTTCCAGGTAATTTTCAGTAAACCCATCGGAAGCTACAACATCAACTTTATTTGATACCGAATTGACGAAGCCCACCCAAACCATTCTAAACTTACCATTCTCAACTGCTATGCGGCATACTTCATTTAGCAGTTCTTTTGTATCATGAATTCTAACTATAGTTTGGTTTATATTACTCAGTACTGCATAAATGCGATTAAGTTTAAGTATTTGTTGTTCAGTACGTTTTCGGTCTGAGATATCGCGGATAAATGCAGTTATTCCAACTACTTCATCATTTTGAAAGACTGGATTCCAGTTTAATTCATAATATATTTCCGAATCAGTTTGATGTTGTATTTCCGTGAATGCTTCACCTTTGAATGCGCGGTCCATGCTTTGTTTTGCAAGCTCTCTTAATTCCTGTGTTTGCATACACTCCAGCAGATTCATCCCAAATTGAACATCGGCATTCCAAATCTTTTTCATCTCCTCACGATGCTTTTCGTTGAAAGCAGTGTAGCAATATTCTTTATCTAATGAGAAAATAATAATGTCTGAAGGGCTATTAATTAATGCTGAAAGCAACGTATACTGATATTCTAAGTGTTGTTCTGCATGTTGTCGTACCGCAAGTTCTTCTTCCAAAATTAAATTTGTATGGTGCAATTCATTGGTTCGTTCATCAACTAAGCTTTCCAGTTCTTCGTTTATCACTCTCAGTTTTTCTTCAGCAAGTTTGCGTAAATTATTTTCGTTTGTAAGCTGATCGAAAGCGGCTTTAAGTTTTGAATGACCCAGTATTTCGTTTTTTAAAATATGAGCAGCATAACCAAAAAAAGTTGGTAAATGAAAATGCAAGTCAAGGGTACTAGTATATAAGGATTCGATTTTGATTATACCAATAAGCTCAGTTCCAACAATAAGCGGATATACCCATGTGCTTGCCTTAGTAAATTCGGTACCAATCAATTTTGTATCTTTAAAATCAGTCTGGTATTCAACCGGCTCTTTTGTTTCGAAGACCTTCTTTACAATTTCATCTTCAATTTGTTCAAGCTTTCTTTTTTCTCCCAGTGCATCTACAAGGTAAACTTCTTCATCAATCAAATAGTAAATAATTAGATTAGATCCGCCAATGTTTTCGAGTATGATCTGAAGTAACTTTTGAATTGTATTTTCTAATCCCGAAACTGTGCTCATTTCATTCATTAAGTGGGTAAAAACTTGCAGATAAGATTTTTCAGTTGCAAGTTTTTTTATCCTCTCATTCAGAGTTGTATATTCTTCTTTTGATATAAGAATTTCGTCTTTCATTTATTTTTACCACGCTTTAGTTTATTGAAGAATTTAAAACAGTTTCTAAATTATCTAACCCTACACTCAGCCAATTCAAGGGGAGCCCAACATGCTGTGCCATAAGTTCAGCCTCCTTTGTGAAGTCACCGGAACAAGGTGTTTTAATAGCTAAAACATATTTTCTATCTTCACCGAAAATTTGCTGAACAATTTCTTTTTTATCACCAAAGGTTTTTTTACAAATATGCTTCCAGCGTAATGCCCAATCCTCTAAAAGAAAAAAAGCTCCGTTAGATAATTCTTTCGTAAATACATTATTCCCTAATAATATGTCAACACAATTTTGTCCTTCGGTGCGGAGCATACCAACCTCTCCGAGTAGGTCATCAATCAGGGGATGACAAGCCCCATAGAAGACTAAAGTATTTTGATTAGGATGTTTTTTAAGTGCAGTTGTGAGGCTCATTTTTAATTTTTCGAGATCAATATGAAGTGAAGAATCAAGATAAACAGTATTGAGCAACCAATTATTTTTATTTATCAGCCAATCGATTTCTTTTTTCAAAATTCCACAACCAACAATTAAATCTATATGTTTGTTCATATTATTATTTGTAACTACCAAACTCATAAGCGGCTCCAAGCATAGTTTTGATATTTTCTTCCGGAATGGCTAACGGCATAACCAAAGTTCCAAAAAGAAATTTTCCGCCTTTCATACCGGCGTCAATCATTCGTTTAACTTCATTTCTAATTTCTTCTTTTGTCCATTCAATAAGTTTAATATCGTTTATTACACCGGCACACAACGCTCTATTTTTAATTATTTTTTTACCCTCTGATATATCATCAAAGGGGCTAAGATAAAAAGTACCGAAGCCAAACTTTTCAATTATTCGTTCTATAACCGGCTTCATCCTTGCACCGCCGCAATAATAAACTAAACTTTTCGGATCAATTGATTCAATATCTTTCTGAATCCAAGGAACAGAAATTCCCTCAAATAATTTGTTAGGAACAAAATCAAGTGAGCCAAAAGGATTGGAATATAAAAAAACATCAGCACCGGCAGCCTTGTAAGCTGTTAATTGCTTTCTAAAAAAATCAGAAGTTTTTTCCAGCAGTTCATCACGCAGCTCGAAAGGACCGGAAAGCAACAGATCAATCCATTTTTCCATTCCCATAAGCAGCGAAGGCATTGCCATTGCGGCTGTTAAGTAACAACAAATTGGATATTTTCCGGCAGCCTCTCTTTTTAATATCTGTAAGCATTTTAGAGATTCTTCGAATTTAGGATGCCCTAATATATCATCCGGTATTTTGAGATTATGAATATCATCCGGTTTCCTAATTACCATGTGCCCTACATTGGGAGGACCATAATCAGAAAAAATAATGTTTTTGCAACCAAGCAATTCGGCTTCTTTACCAACATAAAAGAGAGACCAGAGATTGTCGTATCCATATTTTTCGCGCATCTTAAGCTGCCCTTCGGCAACATATTCACCTTTAGAGTAATATTCTTTTAATGGCAGTCCTAATTCTTTTGCACCTTGATCCAGCAAGTTGCAGAATACCGGTATGCGGTCAGATTCTTCACCGTTTATCGCTGCAACTAGTCTATCCATTCCGGTTATCATTCTGCACCTCCGAAAATAATTTAGTTACAACTTTACCTGCTTCAATTCCATTTTCAGCCCACGCATCTGCTTGAACAATTTTATACAAATTGTGATCATATCGGTATGGAGCACCCCCCACGATAATTTTGATTTTATTCTCAAGTCCTCTTTGTTTGAGAATCTCACGTACTTTTAGACAGCCGTCTTTACTTCGTGCAGTATGCATCATCATGGAAGATATTCCAATAACTTTTGCTTCATGTGCAACTGCTTCATCTACAAACTTTTCAGGAGAAACATTTAACCCAAGATCAACCGCGTCAATCATTTGAGCTTTCATACACCCAATAACAATTCTTTTGCCCAATCCATGAAAATCCCCGGGAGAGGTACCAATTACCATCTTTCCAATAATTTCAGGGGGATTTGTAAACCTGGTAATCATTTCCTCGGTTACCAACGAGGCAATTAGGGCGGTCATAAAATGTTGAGCAAGACTCGCACCAAGATCATTACTGATCGAAGTTGACATATACTCAATTGAAGGGACAACAACTTTGAATACAATATCTTCGGGAGTAATTCCTTGCTGGAGTGCGTCGTGAACAATTTTTAATGCGGCATTTTTGTCGGTATCAAAAATTGCATTGTTGAATGCTGTAATTACTTGATTAATCATTTCTATCCTCCACTGGAAAGCAAAGATTATCTTTAGAAAGAGTCAGCTTTAATAGTTTAACCCCTGTATGTGTAGTTTTATCAAATACAATTTTTAATTCAGTTGTCATATATTATCTTTTTGTTTGACTCCTAAAACAACTTCAGAGATAACATTTATTTTTTTGTATAACAGAAACAATTAATATAATCAAAATCATACATTTCAGTAGTGATATCATTTTGTGTTCAGCAAAAATCATGCGGAATTGAAACGCCCGCAAATCGACTTGAGGTAAAGGGTTTAAGAATGTTTTCGTAAATGGAATATTGAGGTTATTAAACAACGCAGTTTCGTTGTTTGTTATTTCGTGCGGAAAGTTTAAAATGTTTGATGCAGAGGTTATTAATACTTTATGTTTATTAATTTTATTATTAATCAAAACCGGGACAAACACTATAAAGTACATTGTGCTCATAACACTCACCCCTACGCAAATTATCAAATTGACTGCGGTCTTTACTGTAAATCAACCAATTCAAACAAGCAGAAGTAAGCTAATTAATCTATAAATTATAATCAAGAAAATACGTATAGGGGACTGCAAAAATAGCTGTGAATTATCTTTTGCAATCTTCATCTTTAACAAAAACTCTACAGATAGAATTTTAATTAATTAACCTTAAAGCTGAAGTGTTGTACATTAATTTTAAAATTCGGTTTGATGGCGAAAGTGGCTAGATTTAACCAACAAAACAATAGTCAACTAAACCAACCTCATTACTTATAAATATTGCTTACAATTTAATACATTAAAGTAAATACTGATTGGTACGATAATAGATTAAAACGATTAATAATCTGAAAGATGTAGTTTTACTTTTTAGGAGATGAAAAATGGCAAGTTTGGAAACACAGAAAAATGAGTCAACTGAGCTTTTACAATTAGTAAGTTTCTTAATTGGGAAGGAGGAGTTTGGCGTTGATATTGGATATGTACAAGAAATAAACAGAATGGTACAAATAACTAAAGTACCAAACGCTCCCGATTTTGTTGACGGTGTAATTAATTTAAGAGGAAGAATTATTCCTGTTATTGATCTTCGGCTTAAACTGGGTATGGAACGAAAAGAACATGATAAAAATACTCGCATTGTTGTTGTTGAAGTCTCTGGGAAAACAGTCGGATTTATTGTTGATGCAGTTACAGAAGTTTTAAGAATTCCATCCAATATTACAGAAGCTCCGCCTGATATGGTTACAGGTGTAAATTCAGAATATATAAAAGCTGTGGGTAAACTTGAAGACCGGCTGTTAATATTAATTGATCTTGAAAAAATTTTATCATCTGATGAAAAGAAGGAGCTCACTGCCACGTTGGCATAGCAAATCCTTAACGATTGAAACCACCAAACTAATTTTTTTTTTACTGATGTTTGGGAGTTCGAATTTGCAAAGGATAGTTAAAACCTCTTTAGGCTCATGAAAAGTGATATTCGTGAATTAATAGCTTAAGAGTAATTAAAATCTAATTTATACCATTTGGAAATTTAGATAATTTAGAATGACTTTATAAAACGAGATATAAAAAAAATCTCGATTGAAAAATTTGAGAGTCAAGCAAATGCTGACTTATCCTTTTACCTTTTTAGTATTGTTTTTATTGTTGGTTGGTGAAATGGGCTTTGGGATCTCTCAACACTAAAAATAAATATAACAGAATAATAAGTTCTAATAAAGGTGATCGATATGAAAACATTAACAAATCTCAAAGTTTCGCAAAAGTTTTTGCTATTAACGGTTTTTGTTGCGGTAAGTCTAATTATTTTTGGTCTATATACCTACGAAACCATAGACAAAATAAAAGTAAACGGTCCCCTATACAAAAGTATTGTACAGGGGAAAGATCTTATTGCGGATATTCTTCCACCCCCGGAGTATATAATAGAATCCTACTTGAACATGCATCAACTTCCTTTCGCAAAAGATAATGCACAGATCAACTCAATTATCGAAAAAAGTAAAAAGCTTGAAGAGGAGTATTTTTCCCGTCATGAGTTTTGGATTTCAGATTTAGAACCGGGCACCATGAAAAATATTCTTATTGAGGATTCATACAAACCTGCCGTCGAATTTTTTAGAGTGAAAAACAGTCAATTTATTCCAGCCATTAAAAGTGGAAACATTGAATTGGCTAATCTTCTTTTAAATACCGGGCTAAAGGAAAATTATGAAAAACATAGAGAAGCAATTGATAAAGTTGTGGAATTAGCGAACATTTCAAATTTGGCAATTGAGAAAGAGACGCAGGATGTAATAAGTACAAGAACTTTATTAATAATAATTTTACTGCTTGTCGTGATAAGTCTTATCTCACTTATTAGCTACTTTACAACTATAAGCATTACGGTGCCTGTTAAAAGATTAGCCTTAATTGCGGATAAACTAGCCGTTGGCGATATTAAAGTTTCGGCTTATTCCGACGCACAAAATGAACTTGGTGATCTTGAGCGTTCATTTGGTTTGATGATTGAAAATACTAAAACACAAGTAGCGGTAATGGAAAGAATTGAGCAGGGTGATAAATCTGTTGAAATAATTGCAAAATCGGAAAATGATGTTCTCTCAAAGAGTATGGCAAAAGTGATAGATACAATAAGAAATTTAATCTCGGAATCACTTATGCTAAGCAAGGCTGCTGTCGAGGGAAGATTATCTACCAGAGGAAATATTGAAAAATTTCAGGGGGGATATAAAGAGATTGTCATCGGTGTAAACGAAACGCTGGATGCAGTAGTAAAACCGTTTAATGAAACTAGCAATGTATTAAAAATACTTGCTCAAGGAGATTTAACATGTCGTATGAACGGTGAATATCAAGGTGATTTCGTGCTTATTAAAGAGAGCATAAATGGATTGGCGGAATCATTCAACAAGGCGCTTTCCGATGTAACTGAAGCTGTTCAGGCTACTGCAAGCGCAAGCACACAAATATCCTCAAGCAGTGAAGAAATGGCAGCCGGTGCTCAAGAGCAATCAGCGCAAACTACAGAAATAGCCGGCGCTGTAGAAGAAATGAGCAAAACTATATTTGAGACAACAAAAAATGCAAGTACTGCTTCTGTTAATGCCAAAAATGCAAGTTCACAAGCAAAAATTGGTGTCGAAAAAATTTCAGAAGCTAAAAATGGAATGAACGAAATAATTGAATCGGCTCAAGCTACTGGTAAAATAATTAATTCTTTGGCTAGTAAAACAGATCAGATTGGAGAGATTGCGCAGGTAATTGATGATATTGCCGATCAAACTAATCTTTTAGCACTTAATGCAGCAATCGAAGCTGCCAGAGCCGGTGAACAAGGAAGAGGTTTTGCAGTGGTTGCTGACGAAGTTAGGAAACTCGCAGAACGCACAACTAAAGCAACAAAAGAAATTGCTGAAACTATTAAGGATATCCAAAAAGAGGCTAAACAAGCTGATGACTCTATGAAAATTGCCGGTGGTTTTGTTACCAGGGGTATCGAACTTAATATCAATGTTGAAAACGCCTTGATGAAAATTAACGAGAGTGCGCAATTAGTTGCATCTGAAATTGATCAGGTCGCGGCTGCCAGCGAAGAACAATCAGCAGCTTCAGAACAGATAAGTAAGAACATTGAAGGTATAAGTAATGTAACTAATGAAACTACTTCAGGTCTCCAGCAAATTGCAACCGCTGCAGAAGACTTGAATCAACTAACAAATAATCTTCAAGAGATGGTTGGTAGATTTATAATTAATAATCAGAATAAATCACAATCAAAACGGACGAATCTATTAAGAAAATAGTTCAATTATAATGCGGTTGGTCTTCATTGCTGCTTTAGTTAATTTTTGATCCGAAAATAAATTAATGTAATAATGTAGGGAACGGTCGAGACCGTTCCATGTATTTCTAATAATTATTCATGAATTTATTTTATTACAATACTCGCTATTAATTCAAGAAGCTCCTGTTTCTCAAACGGTTTAGAAAGATAATGAGAACATCCACCCGATAGAAACTCTTCCCTATCACTATCCATTGCATAAGCTGTTACCGCTATTATTGGTGTTTCTGCATATTGAGGCATCTTTCTTATTTCTTTTGTTACCGCCATACCATCCATTCCACTACCAAGATTAATATCCATCAAGACAAGATCATATTTCTTTTCGGCAACTAATTGAAGGGCGGATTCTCCGTCTTTCGCAGTTTCCACCATGCAAAAATTTCTTAAATAGAATTTCACAACACTTTGATTGATTAAATCATCTTCAACATATAAAACAGAATGTGAAGATGTTAAATCCATTTTCTTTTCGACAGGATTAGCCGCCAACACTTCTTTTTCCCGTTTAACTTCGACAACCTCCGGTATATAATCTGAAGCTAAGAATTTAACCGTGAATACCGAGCCTTCTCCAACTTTGCTTTCAACGGTTATTACTCCGTTCATCAACTGTACTATTCTTTTTGAAATGGTAAGTCCTAAACCGGTTCCTTCAAAACTTCGTGAAAACCCTTCGCTTACTTGTCGAAATTCTTCCCATATAAGATCAATTTTGTCTTCAGGAATTCCAATACCGGTATCCTTTACTTGAATGTAAATCCAATCTTTCCCTTCGGTTGTTTCTTTTCCGACTTTAACAGATATTTTTCCATTGTCTGTAAACTTAATTGCGTTGCTTACAAGATTATTAATGGTTCGTTCAAAAAGATTTTCATCCAATTTGGCATAAAGATTTTCATTAGCGATAACGGTTTCCAACAATAGATTTTTTTTGCCTGCGGGTTCAGAAAATAATTCTACTACTCTATTGACTACCGGAATAATATTTATGCTTTTACTATGGAGTACAATATCTTCAGTTTCTGCTTTTGATAAATCAAGAATTAGGTTTAGTGTCTCACTCAATCGTTTACCGGAAGTGAAAATACTTTGAGCCATTATATTATATTCAGGATTATCTATAGATGAAGAAAGAATGGAAGCAAAACCCAAAATACCATTTAACGGAGTTCTTAGTTCATGGCTCATGTTGGCAAGAAAATTTGATTTCAACCGGTTCATCTCTTCGGCTTTTTCTTTAGCCGCGATAAGTTCTTCTTCAGCTTTTTTAATGTGCGTTAAATCTACATACATGCCATAAAAACCAATAGCTATATCATTTACAATAACCGGCACGCCAACAATTTGAACATAAGCAAGTGATCCGTCTTTTTTCTTGCGGTAACTCTCTTTATTTACCTGGTTGCCTTCCATGGTTTCAAAGGAGTTAGCTTCCGCTTCTTTCTTAAATTCATCAGGGACGATCAAATCGTTGAGAGATTTTCCCTCAATCTCGTCAATATAGTAACCGAATAAAGCCGAAAATGATTCATTAATAATAGACACTCTGTCCTGTGCGTCTAAAAGAGCAATCGCAATTGGAGAGTTATCAAACAATTGCGCAAATTTATTTTTTTGTGAAATTATTTCTTGTTGAGCGTAGTACTGTTCCGTAATATTTTTTGCAGTTGATACAAAATGAGTAATACTTCCCATGTAGTCTTTAATTGGAGTGATTGTTTTAAATTCATAAATGAGTTCACCATCTTTTCTCTTATTCATAAAAGTTGCACGAAAAACCTCTCCGGATAAAATAGTCTTCCACAGACTCTCATAGAATTCTTCCGAGTGTCTGCCGGATTTCAATATCCTTGATGTTTTTCCGACCACTTCCTCTCTTGAATAACCGCTTTCATTTGTAAAAGCCTGATTAACATATTGTATCCTCCCATTCCTATCGGTGATGACCACACAATCTGCAGTTTGTTCAACAACAGTTTTAATTTTAATAAGTTCTTCCTCTGTACGTAAACGCTCACTAATATCAAGTGAAATTCCAATTAAACCTAAGGTGTCTTCTTCGTTATTAGTAACTTTCTTCTTTATAATTTCGAGATCGTGCAGTTCTCCATCTGCAAATTTAATTTTTTCATGCGAAGTGAATGGTTGGGTTATAGCGAATGCTTCTTTATCCGACTGCATACAATTTTGTGCAGTCTCTTCATCATACAGTTCGGAATAGTGCATGGCAGAAAGGAATTTTTCTTCAGTGATACCGATTGCATCGCAAAATGTTTTATTAACAAATTTCATCCGTCCTTCTTTGTTGAGCATCCAAATTCCGATGGGTGAATTGTCTAAGATGCTTCTGAGAATATTAGATTGTTCGACTACTAATTTGTCTGCAATAGCTTTCTCTTCGAGCAGACGAATTTTTTCTAAAGCAATACTTAATTGTTTACTAACCGATTCAAGAAAATCAATTTCCTCCTTTGTCCATTCTCTTGTACTATTAATAGCATTAAGAACCAATAAGTAATAATCATCAGCAAAAAATGAAAATGGATACCAGAGCAGGCTTTTAATTTTCATCTGTTGGTGTAGAATTTCTCCCGACTCATCTTCAGCCAACCTTGTATTTATTCTATTGATGTGGCTTTCCAACCATTGTTTCGATTTCAACATTTGAGTTGCGCCGCCAATAAAAATATCCAGGGGATATGTCCCCTTTGTTGGATCAATATCAACTAATCCGGGGTTTAACCATTCACAAAGCCCAATAACCAGTTTCTTTTCAAAGGAAACATTATAAATTAAGCAGCGGTCAACATTAAGTGTTTCGCCAAGTATATCGGAAGTTTTTTGCAAAATTACGTTCTTCTCTTCTGTTGAAATGATAATGTTTGAAATTTCATTTAGGGCGTTTGTGAATTTGAGTTGTTGCAGAATAGAAGCCTCTAACTTTTTACGTTCGGTAATATTTCTGAAAAAACCTAAAATTTGTTTTCTTTTCGGATTATAAATCGCGACAACTTCAACAAAAAAATGTGCGCCGTCTTTGGTTATATGGACAGTATCAAAAATATCAGAACCGTTTTCAATTACCCGTTTAATATGAAATGCCACATCTTCCGAAGATTCTTTTGCATCAAGTTCTGAAATGTTTAAATGCCGAATTTCATCACAAGTATAACCGCTCATTTTGCAGTAAGCTTCGTTCGCTTCAACTATTTTGCCGGATTGGTCAACAATCCAAAATCCATCGGAGGTATTAGCTAATATTGCTCTGAGTTGTTCCGCTTGTTCCTCGATGACTGCTTTAGCTTTCACCCGTTCGGTGATGTCCCGGAAATTAATGACAATACCGCTGATTGCGGATTGGTTAAGTGCGTTTCTCATTTTTGCTTCAAACGATAACCAATTTCCGTCTTTGTGTTGAAAGCGAAGTTCTCTTGAGACCGTTGTTAAAGGTTCTTCTAAAAGACTCATTAACAAATCATTTATTGCAGGTAAATCATCGGTGTGAAATAATTTCAAAATATTCTGATTGATGAGTTCATTATGTTCATAACCGGTTATATTTTTATTGGAAGGACTTTCGTAAAGAAGATAACCCTTCGGGCTGATAACTGCTAATCCGTCGGTTGAATTTTCAATAAGTGCACGAAAATATTTTTCACTGTTGATTACAATTTGTTCATCGTGTTTTCGTTTTGTTATATCTTCAATGAACAATAAACTTTCATCTTCGGTTTGCGGCATCGGATAGACTGTAAGGTGGAGAGTCCTTCCTCCCTTTACGGAATCCAAATAATTGCATTCTATACCGCTGATGAATTTTCGAGAAAGAATACAATTCTTACATTCTTCAGCCACATTCAGTTTTTCAAGAATGTCCACTATATTCTTCGTACTACCAAGTTCAAGACCAAGCAATCCATAAAATGCGGGATTTGCGCTTAAGATTTTTCCTTCCGCATCAAATACTATTAAACCTATATTAATGGTTGAAACTATTGAACTTGTTAATCTTTTACTTTCTTTTAGAGCTTTATGAGATTGCTGTATTGATTCTGCCATTACGTTAAATGATTTTGCTAAGCGTGCAACTTCGTCATGTGTTTTTATTCTAACACGTTGTGAGTAATCGCCGCTTGCTATGCTGTCCGCAGATTTTGCAACGGCAACTATCGGTTTAGAAATTCTTTGAACGGTTAGGTAAGAAATTATTAGACCGATAAAGACGGTTAAGAAAATTATAAGCAAAATTGAGCTCGTAACACTCTCTTTTACCGTTGCAGCTTGAAGACGATTATCATCAACTCTTTTAGAAATTCCATCAAAAATCTCCGTTGTTTTTTTATTAACCTCTGCCCCAAATCGATAGTCTATCGTTTCCATTAATAACGAAGACATTAATGACTGGCGTGGTTTCGGTATCGAAAATATCCGGTTAGCGTAGAAACTAATAGAATCCAAATCATTTTTTATCTGACTGAGAAGTTGTTCCTCGTTCTCTGTAAGTGAAAGTTGATTGATTGCATGAAGGTTTGCATTAACTATTTGAATCAGACTATCAAATTCATTTATATAGCGATTACGCCCGGTGATAATAAAATCATTAGCCGGCATTAAAAGTTGAGTAATACTAAACCGTAAATTGCCAGCATGATTCCGCTTAATATTTTCAAGTTCTATATTATCTAAGGCGATAGAAACCCTTTTGAAACCTTGATATGTTGTGCTAATCATACCAACAAGTAAAAGGAGGATTACTAAAAATGGGACTGCAATCTTCTTTGCGATTGTTATTTTCATTTACGGTTAATTCCTAAAATGTTATTAAGAAGGGGCAAATAAACTAAACCAAATAATCGTTTAAAAGATAATGATAAAATTAGCAATGCAACAACAGCTAAATTTAGAAAGAATTGTAATCAATCCGACAACTTCATCTACAGAATATTAAAAAATACTGCGGATTTTCTCTTTGACATCTTCACTTTTTAACAAACAAACTGCCGATAGAGTTTCATAAGTTTACTTTTCGTTGAATTATTGCACATAAATATCAAAATTTGGTTTGATGAACCGCGTGGTTATATTTAGCCAAGATTACAATACTCACCTCTTTCAATCTTATTATGCTTAAAAATCGCACAAATTTAAACCATTAAACAAAATACTGATTGGTACGATAATGGGTAAATAAAAGATTTAAAATCTGAAATTATAAAAAAAAGGGTCAACGGAGCTTTTACAATTAGTAAACTTTTTAATTGGAAAGGAGGACTTTGGAGTTGATATTGGATATGTTTATGAAATAAACAGAATCGTACAGGGGTCAGCTTAATATGGTAACATGAGTTAATTCGGAATTATAAAAGCTGCTGGAAAACTTGAGAATCGTCATTTGATATAGATCGATTTAGAAAAAGTAGTATCACTTGATGAGAAAAAAGTGCCAGCCGCTACAACAGATTAATCACAACCTTAACACAACAGTAAATCGGAGAACTAACTATGAAATATAAGGTGACACCCACAAATAAAGTCTTTGAACTAAGAGAAGAGGACTTTATTGTCTCAAAAACCGACCCTAAAGGACTAATTACATACTGTAATCAAATTTTTATTGAGTATGCTAAATACACCGAAAAAGAACTGCTTGGTTCACAACACAATATAATAAGACACCCGGAAATGCCCAGATCAATATTTAAATTATTGTGGGGTACAATCGCACAAAAAAAAGAAATTTTCGCTTATGTAAAAAACTTAAGCAAAGATGGTTCTGCCTATTGGGTGATTGCCAATGTTACCGCCTCGTTAGATGAAAACAATAAAGTAATAGGTTATTACTCCGTAAGAAGAAAACCAAAATCAACCGCAGTGAGAGCTGTTTCAGAATTATATAAAGAAATGGTTGATATTGAAAGACGTTCAGGTACCAGAGATGCAATTTCAGCTTCAACAGAATATTTAATGTCTATTTTATCGAAAGGGGGAAAGTCTTATGAAGAATTCGTCCTTAGTTTATGATATTAAAAGATTACTGATTTATGTTGTAACTCTTTCGATTACAATATTAATAATTTCTAAACTTTTCAATTTTTCAGTGTGGCTTGAAGTTGCAGTTTTCATTTCTCTTCAATTTATATTAATCTATAACGGTTTGAAAAAAATCTCCACTCAAGTTGAATTACTGCCCGGAATTATTTCACTCGCCCGGGAAATAGGTGAAGGGAAATTTGACGGACGTGTTACCAACATTAATGAATCAACTGAATTAGGAGTACTCGCATGGACATTAAATGATGTTTTAGATCAATTAGAAGCTTTTACACGTGAAATGAAGACGACAGTTGAATACATGAGTCAGGGGAAATTCTTCCGAAAACTTCAGTCCACCGGAATGCACGGTCAATTTCTCACCTCAATGTTGTCAGTTGAAAATGCTATTCTAATAACCGAAAATAAAACAAAAGCCGAGCAAGAATATTTAATGCGCAATGTTCAGTTGTTACTTCAAAATATGGATAGACTTGCGAACGGAGATTTAACAGTTCGAGTAGAAAAAGAAAAAGATGATGTTATCGGTTCATTGTTTAATGGCTTTAATAGTGTAGTTGCTAATATGCAGGCAATGATAATTCAGGTTACCGAGGCTGTTCACGCTACAGCAAGCGCATCATCTCAAATTTCTGCGAGCAGTGATGAAATGGCTTTGGGCGCTCAAGAACAAACCCGTCAAACCGCTGAAGTTGCAGTAGCTGTTGAACAAATGACTAAAACAATAATTGAAACTTCAACAAACGTTACCCGTGCATCTGAAGCCGCCAAAGAATCGGGAAATATAGCCCGTGATGGCGGAAGTGTGGTGAATGATACTATAAATGGAATGAACCGAATTGCTGAGGTCGTTATTCAAGCGGCTGATATGGTGAAGGAACTTGGAACAAGTAGTGACAAAATTGGGGAAATTGTTCAAGTGATTGATGACATTGCAGATCAGACAAATCTTTTAGCATTGAATGCCGCAATCGAAGCAGCAAGAGCCGGTGAACAAGGACGCGGTTTTGCTGTTGTTGCTGATGAAGTAAGAAAATTAGCCGAACGAACCACAAAAGCAACAAAAGAAATTGCTCAGATGATTAAGAAAATTCAAACCGATACCGAAAACGCCGTCTATTCAATGGAAAAGGGTTCACAAGAGGTTAATTCAGGAAAACAACTTGCTCAAAGAGCAGAGTCGGCATTAAATCAGATTATTACAAGTTCCAGCGAAGTGGTTGATGATATTTCTCAAGTTGCCGCCGCAAGCGAAGAACAATCTTCTGCAGCCGAACAAATAAGTAAAAATATTGAATCGATTTCAAGGGTTACTCAGGAATCTGCTTCCGGAATTCAGCAAATTGCAACCGCTGCAGAAGACTTGAATCAACTAACAAATAATCTTCAAGAGATGGTTGGTAGATTTGTTATTAATAATCAAAATAAGTCACAATCAAAACGGACGAATCTATTAAGAAAATAGTTCAATTATAATGCGGTTGGTCTTCATTGCTGCTTTAGTTAATTTTTGATCCGAAAATAAATTAATGTGATCATGTAGGGAACGGTCGAGACCGTTCCATGTATTTCAGAAGAAGTAATAATGATTGTGATAAATGGTCGCTAAGATTCCATGTCTAATAATTATACATGAATTTATTTTGTCTGTTTGATTATTTAAAAAGGAGCGGTCGCTATCGTTCCCTTGTTTTGTAATGAAATTTAATTATCAAAACCTTATTTAGTAAGTTTTGTGTAACGTGAGTAAATTAGATTTCAAAAAATTATAAGTTTCATTGACTAATTATAAACAAGGATAAATCATGAAAAAAACATTACTCATTTTAGCTGTTTTAGGATTTATGGGTTTTGCGCAAAATAATCCCGACTATGCCCCTAAATTTTCAGGTTATGTGAGAGCATGGCATCAAACTGATTTTGCTACCGGACAAGGACAGTATCTTGTAAAACAGGCTCGATTAGGTATTAACGGTTATGTGAATGATTATGCAGCTTACAAATTTTTATTTGACTTCACAAGATTAGGTTCACTAAAAACTACTTCGGGAACTACTGCAGCAGGAGAAAAATTCCTCACCGGTGCTACATCAAGTTTTTCGGATGTTATGCTGGATGCTGCGGCTGTATTTAAACCAATTAAAAATTTGGAAATATCTGCAGGGCAATTCAAAGTTCCTTTTAGTACCGATAATTTAAGCTCAGACCAGAATGCCGAATTTGCTAACCGCCCTCTATCAACAAATGTCTCTCCTTCTATCAGAGATATTGGTCTTTCCATCGGTTATAATTTTAATGTTCCTTTTAAAACAGAGTTGATTGCAGGCTCATTTAATGGCTCGGGATTGAATAAATCAGAAAATGATAAATCAACAGATTATGCCGTTAGAGCGGTAGTATCACCAATTAAAGATCTGGCGATTGCCGGAAATTATTATGGTGCAAAAGTTCAAGGTTATGCGGTTAATTTTATGAACTTCGGTTTTGCTTATAAAATTGGAAAATTGTTGGTCGATGGCGAGTATGGAGGAAAAAACTCAAAAACCTCCGGATCTGATTTAAAATCAAATTCCTATTTTGTTTTTGCAACCTATAGTTTTCCTTTCCCCGGAAATTTAATTAAGGAAGTTATTCCTGCTGTTCGATACGAAATGTACGACCCCAATTCGGATATTGTTGATAATGAAATTGGTAGAATTACAGTAGGGCTTTCTTTCGAATTTGCAAAAATAAACTTTGCCAGATTTAGAGTTAATTATGAAAAATTTAACTACAAAGATGGTGTTACCAAAAATCCGGACAAACTAATTTTGGAACTTCAGACAAGATTCTAAACCCTCAATTATATGGGATTGTGAATGTCTTCACAATCCCGTTAATACATTCGAAACCCGAACCTTTATAAAACCCGCAAACAAATTTTTATAAATCTTACTCCTATCGTTTAACTTTTTTACTCAAAATACGATAATGAGTTGTAAGGAAATTTTTAAAAGGATAAAAACGTCAAGGAGCGACACATGAAAGCAAAAAAAATAATCACATCTCTATCAATAATATTCTTCCTTCTTATTATTGAATCTAATTTAATAGCAAAACCCCACTTTCCGGGAACTTATTTAATGCAAGATGAAGCGTATGCTGCTTTTGCGGAAGTTATGCCGGAGCCGGTCGGGGGTATAGCAAGTGTTTTTAAAAAAATAGTTTATCCCGAAATAGCTAAAAGAACAAACATCGAAGGGAAAGTCTATCTGCTAATTTACGTAAACGAAAATGGCGGAGTTGATGATGTAAAGGTAATCAAAAGTCTTGGGGGCGGTTGCGATGAAGCAGCTGTAAAAGCTATTAAAGAGAGTAAGTTTTCTGCAGGCAAAAATAAAGGGGTACCATTAAAGGTTAAGTTGTCTATGGCAGTAACATTTAAACTTAATTAATCTGGTATCGGTTAGAATTTAAAATTTAGTTTTGGAGATTTAAATGGATTGGTTAAACAATTTACCTTTCGTTAGAAAAATACAGGGTGGTTTCTTACTTATTGCTGTAGTTTCTACTTGTGCAGTTGTAATGGGCTACTACCAACTTTATCAATTAGGCGAAATAAATGATTCTGTTTTTAAAGATTATATTGCCCCGCGCGAAGAAATAATGACTGTCTATTCTTCTTTTCAACAGACACAATTTATAATGATGCAGCTTTCGATGAATGAATTTTCATCAAAATTCCAGCATAATGCTGCCGAATACAATGACCTGAAACAGAAAATTGATAATTCAATCGACTCTCTGTTCGCTTCCAATTTGGATGAAGAAATAAAAGGTGACCTTGATGAAATAAAGAACATTTGGCGGAATTATAAAAACACAGTTGCTGATGCAATTTTGAGTGCTTCTATTACAGGTGATTATGAAATGGCTTCCGTTATTGCTACAACATCAGGCGAAGATGTCGGTGTGGCATTACAAGCTAAGTTTGAAATAATTAATGCAGCACTTGTAAAAAAAGCCGACGAACTTAATGCCTCGGTCGCTAGTACAGTTTATACCTCACTTCTATTAACAATATTAGCTGCCATCATGGGAACAATAATATTTGCAATCAGTGCATTTTATCTTGCCCCGGCGGTAACCAAACCAATAAATAAATTA
>Ga0351854_1040_pt1 | contig 26923 bp, 15 predicted proteins | sample BONcelHFGM3001C9_FD_206793 | JGI IMG/M metagenome (GOLD analysis project Ga0351854, IMG submission 206793) | Enriched cells from coal bed in the Powder River Basin, Montana, United States - BONCAT cells FGM rep2 HSBNCT.FGM.300.1.C9 ...
CAGCTCCTCCTCCAGTATTTAGCTCGGATTGTGATAATTGATTAATTTCCTTTTCACTTATAAATCCTAATTCATCATGGACAATTCCTTTGACTTTTATTTCCCTTATTGAGCTTATTGGTATACTTGATTTGAAAAAAGGTTCATTAATAATTAACGAATCACAATTAAAACTATAGTATGCAATCTGCCGATTCTCCAGAAGCACTTTTCTTTTGATCTGTTTAGACGGGTATGTGTAATGAACCGGAACAGAATCGATAGTGGTGATTTGAATTTCCTGCCCGTTGAATTTATTAAATAGCGCGGAATCCCTAATAGTAAATTCGTCTATACTGATATGCGAAGAGGCGCAGGCTGTAAAAAGTAATCCTAATAATAAAATTAATGTTCGAGTCATTTTTAAACCTTTAAAAATAATTTAAAAATTATAACAGAAACCAAGCCACGGTAAAAAAGGGAAACCACCTGAAGCCTTTGAGCTGGTAATCAACCCGAAGTCGGCAGCTAGATTTTCCCCAAAAAATCTCAAACCAAAAGAAATAATCATCTCGCTGCTTCCAGGGGGAATCCAGTTTTCAGAAATTAGTTTTATGCTATTTGAAACCTGAGCCTCGCCCCCTATTACAATTACCGGCTTTTTATCTAAATCGCCATCTGAAAACCCATATCCAATTCCCAAAGTAAAAGCATGTGTTTTACTTCCCATGGTTGCTACACCATAAGCAATTCCAAAATTGTTTTCCTTGGCTGCAGCATAAAGTATTCCTCCGCTTATTGAATACTTATCGCTTTGTATTATCCCAATGCGAGGGGCAAAGTAGAAAACTTGATTATCGGTACCCGGAAATAAAGTCATTCCTCCGCTAATCGTGAGGAAATCTGTAATTCCTGTTGAAATAAAGGGGAAGAACAGCCAGTAATCAGAAATATATCCCTCCCCGCTTTTCAGCATTCTTCCGGTAGGTGAAAAGAAAAGTCTTGTCCTGTTCGGATCGATTCGAACATATTTATCGTTTTCAAAATAACCACTCAATAATTCTTGGTCTGAAATGTTTTTTTTATCAATTCCCAGCTTTATCCCTAATGGAGTGGCAAAAAAAATAGAATCAGCTGTTTCGTTAATTATCTTTGCAACAATTTCTGTATTGTCCGTTAACGTAATACGAAAAACTTTGGCCGTGTCGGTTTGTGCATATGCGATGTCAATGGCAAAATTAATAACGAGACAGGCGGTGAAAATAATTTTTATTATACTTTTCATATTAATCTCCAAATTTTTGTAATCAAGGGGTTTATCTGCGCCCATAATTATTTGATGAACAACATTTTCTTGATTTCTGAAAAGTTACCGCACTTCATCTGATAAAAGTAAATTCCACTAGCAAAGTTTTCCGCATTCCAGATTGCATTATAATGACCGGCGGATTGTTCTTTGTTAACTAGTGTTGAAATTAATTGCCCAAGACTGTTATATACCTTTAACTCAACAAATCCAGGATCTGCGATTTGATATGAAATTGTTGTGTGAGGATTAAAGGGATTGGGAAAGTTTTGTTCTAGTTTATGTTGATTTGGAATTACCGATTGTTCTTCCTCGAGCCCCGTTACTGGTGTTTTGATTTCTGGTACAAGAGATTCTTTTGCGATAACATAGTTTAAAACAACTTCAAACTCGGTAAGCTCTTCAAAAATCTTAATGTTAGAAATATTAATTCCAAACATCGGGAATGCGTTGATCAAAAATTCATTGGATGCTACAGAGTATGTTGTAGTTGGATCAATCATTTTTCCATTTACTTCAATATATTCGACTCTCTCGCCAGCTGGATTATTAATATTAAATAGATATCTCATACCCGAAACTTGAGCCAATAACTCATCATTTATTTCCATTTGCGACACACATGTTTCTATTCCTTTCCAAAGCTCCTCTCCTGTAATATCAAAAGTAGCAATTCTGTAGCCAAGTCCATTTTTTTCATTAAAACCATAACCAATCATTCGAAAAATATCTACAGGTGTAACCGGCCCTGTATAGATTTTTTGAGCAGTTGATCCTCCTGTAATTAAAGCAATATCTGTTTTCATTGTATTCAAATAAGCGGCTGTAATTAAGTTGCCAACTGGTGTATCATACATCCCCGAAGAATTTAGATTCGCAACTTCCTCAAAATTATCTTGAGCATAAGCTACTGCTTTTGAGAAAAAAGGAATTCCGAAAGTGGATTCTAATTCAGAGATTAACTGATCAACAATTTGTTTAACTGGCTCTGCTTCGGGAATGGATTTGTCCAGCGGTATTAATTCGTAATCTAGCAAAGATAAAACATCGTTTTTCAGTTCTATCTTCATTACTCCTAAGTATTTATAAAATGCATCTGCTTGAACAATCCATGTTTTATTTAATGGATTTGAAGTTTCGATTGGCGAAGCAAGCGCGAGATGATCATGTCCTCCCACAATTATGTTGATGCCGGGAATATTCTCCGCTATTTGCTTATCAATTGAGAGCCCCAAGTGAGATAAGCAAATTATTATATTACAGCCCTCTTCTTTTAACTTTGTTACAATTTGTAAAGTCAGTTCAGGTAATTTATCATCAAAGACAATAGGTGCCGGTAAGGAAAAAATATTTGTCTCTGGTGTGGTTAGCCCAAAAATTCCAATTTTCATTCTCCCTATATTTTTGATTATATATGGACGAACAAAATTTTTAAGAAGCTCTGCTTTTTCATCTTCCCATAAAGCATTTGCTGATAATATGGGAAATCCTTCGTCGACAAAAGCGTTTTGAAAAACACCAAGAAGTGTTTCTGGCGTTAAATCAAATTCATGATTTCCAAGTGCCATTGCGTCAAAACCTATTTCCTTCATTATTTGTAGTTCGGGAACACCAAAGTAAAGGTTGAAAAAGATATCACCGATAAAAAAATCACCAGCATGAAGTGTTAAAACATTCTTTTCCGTTGCTTTGAGGTTGTAAATTAAACTTGCAGCTCTTGCTATCCCGCCTGTTGTTCCCTCAAGCGATTCGAGTCTTGGTGCCAGCGGGGCTAAGGTTGAATGAGTATCGTTTAGGTGAATAATTGTTAAAGTGTCGGCCGATTGTCCGTATATGCCAAATTTTTGGTAACAAAAACATTGAAGAATTAAAAGTAGTCTAAAAAGAAATATGAACTGTTTCATTTTGTTGCTCCTTCTGTTGTGATTTACGGAAGCAACATAAATTATCAGTAAGAGGGACTTGTCACAAAACTGTCATTAATATGTAAATGTTTTTACTGACTCATTTAACGAATTTGTAACCAGCCTTATGAATTGTTAACAAGTGTTTTGGTGCTGAGGGGTTCTCTTCAACTTGTTTTCTGAGTGAAAGAATAAAATTATCAACCGTCCTTGTTGTGGGATAATTTTCGAATCCCCAAACTTCATCAAGCAGCATTTCCCTTGTAATTACCTCTCCCTCGTGTATAGAAAAATATTTTAGGATTTTAAACTCCATCGTGGAAAAATCAAGAGGGTTTTTGTTTTTGAAAGCCTCTTGCTTTTTAAAGTTGATAGAAATGTTATCAAAATTAATTTCTTCGATGTCGGTTGCGGTGTAAATATTTCTTCTCAATATTGCTTTTACTCGTGCACTAAGTTCTCTCAAGCTGAATGGTTTTGTAACATAATCATCGGCGCCAATTTCTAAACCAATTATTTTATCTATCTCATCCCCTTTACTTGTAAGCATCAAAATTGGAGTACTATTTTTTTGCATTCTTAAATCTCTACAAATCTCCATGCCATTTTTACCGGGGAGCATTAGATCAAGAATTATTAAATCTGCTTTTGAATTACATGCAAGCAAATAGCCCTCTTCACCATTATGAGAAGTCAGCACTTCATAATTTTCATTATTAAAGTATTCGTACAAACCTTTTGCGATGGATACATCATCCTCAATTATCAAGAGTTTTGTTGTCATCTATCTCTCCGGTAAATTGAATTGTGATTTTCGTTCCGAAACCGAGCTCACTCTCAATGCTAATTTGAGCATTGTGAGCATCTACAAAATGTTTTACTATAGCTAGCCCCAATCCAGCTCCAGCAATTATATCTTTATTCGCTGATCCTCTTTCAAAAGGAAGAAGTATTCGAGATTTATCTTTTTCACATATGCCAATTCCAGCATCTTTAATTATGAAATAAATATTATTTCTCTCTTTGTAGCTTGTTATTGTGATGAATTTTGTGTCAGAAGAATATTTAATTGAATTAGAGATAAGATTTATAATTGTTTCAATCAGCGAATCTCGATCCCCCCATAAAAGTAATTGATTATGATCCAGATTTATTTCGTATTCAAACGCATCTCTTTCCAGCTGATATTTCATAATACGCACCGCCTCTGTAATGCATTCATTAAGATTTACTATCTGATACTGATACGTCTTAATACCTTTTTCAATTTTGGTTGTATTTAGAACATTGTCTATGAGGCGTGTCAGTCTATCTGTTTCATTTATTATTATCTCTGTGTACTCATTTTTTTTCTCGGTACTTAAACTCGAAGAATCTTCTATAAGTTCAGCAAAAAGCTTTATTGCTGTTAACGGTGTTTTTAATTCATGTGTTACCGAGGAAACAAAAAATGACTTTAGTTCATTGAGTTCTTTTAATCGACGAGACTCCAATTCCTCACAGATAAGCTTTTGTTGGAACAAAATACGATCCATCGCAAGTGCTGTTTGATCGCAAATACTAGAAATAAGGTCAACATCCTCTAAGCTGAAACGGAACTGCGATTTCTTTTTACCGAGAAGCAATGAACCAATATATCCATTTTTGATTGAAGCAATAGTAAAAACGGCCGCCATGTTTTCTTGACCATAAATGTCTTCAAGATTAATGAAACTAGACCCAGGCTCCATAACTTCTTTTTTGGCATAAGGCGGCATTTTAGTGCTATAATCAAGAGGCGGTAGATCATCAATCTTGTAATTTGAATCTCCACAAAACACAAGTCGAACGATTTCACAAGAGATGTATTTATCGATAGTATCAACCACTAAAATTTTTACTGAAATTTCATCATGACAAACAAGTAATTGTTCTATAAACTCTCTTTCAACCTTACGATATACATACTTCACATTAAAAAACTTTTTGTCAACAAATTGTGTCGACCAATTTTTTATGGGATGAAAAAGAGCAGCTATAATAACGGCCGAGATCGTTGATGAAATTAAGGAGGTCGAAAATGAAAACGAATCAATAAATATTGTGGTTACGCTTACCGAAAGAATATAAATGATCAAAACGAAAAAGAGCACAATTAAATAAATAGTCCCTCGCTTAAATATAGAATCAATATTTAAGAGCTGATATTTAACAATTGCCATTGAACAAGTTATTGGCACTGAGAGCATTCCTAGAACCACGTACTCTTCAGCTATTAATCCTTGTGAGAAAACAATTTGAGGTATTATCCACAAAAAAATTAATGCTGCCGGTCCAATTGCAAGCCCCAGAAGTATCCATCTTAATTTTCTTCTTTCGTATTCTTCTTTAGCCCGTATATACGATATAAAAATGTTGAATATTCCTGCTATGACTGATAACACAAAGAAGATTCTGATAGTATTAAAAGTCAGCATGTATTTCGAAAAGTAAGCCAGATCAATATTAATTGTTGCAATTTGAAAATAGGTCGCGCTGATTAAAGCCATTATAATTGCCGCCGAGTATAAATAAGGCAGCCCGCGATTCCATCTAGTTTTTTTGGAAGGAAATATTAGTGTAAAGTGTAAAAACATCACTCCAGTAATAGAATAAGAAAATCCGAACACACTCCTAATAAAATGTCCTAGTCCGTGCGGATCAATAGAATACCTTCCCCAAGTAGTGCAAATGATAATTGAGGAAAACATAAAAATCAAATTAAACATTTGAGCAGCGGGGTCTTCCTTTCTTTTTACATAAACAAATAACGCTAGTGAAATAAATACCAGTGATGCAAAAAGCTGCACCACAAGATAGATCGTTGAATAGAATGGAACCAGTCCCTCTGTTAAACTTATTAAACGATAGTTTCTTTTAATGGTTAACAGAACGCTATCCTTTTTCGATTTTGAGTCGAGAATAAATTCTAATTCTTCTTGAGAATTAATTGGATAAGCATTAACCGAGACTATGCTGTCCCCAGGCTGAAGTGTTGAGTTATTTGAGAAATTCTGTTCAATTATTAGTTTATTATCTTTGAATTTTACAGGAATCCCCGCCTTTTCATAAACCTGATAAAGACCAAAGAAACAAATTAGAATAAGAATGGAATTGATAAAATAAACCAGCCGGTTCTTCATTTTGTAAATATATAATCTATAATTATTATTAAATCGCCGACCAAAAGCTAATTGGATAACAAGGACAAATCTGTTTGCAAAATGAAGAAACTAAGTTTAAAATCAAACAAAATTTGTTTTGAATGCTACTATTGAATAATTAGAAGAAAAGACATACCATAAAACTCATGTAAAATAGAGTATGGATTATAGATTGAATGGAATTAATAACTTCTAACACTTATAATTGCCACGCGAAAATATAATTATCGGAGATTTAGATGAACTTGAAGAAATCGTTCGGATTAACAAAATTTGGCAAGAATGAAATACCCGACCAGGAAAAGATGATTCAATATATCAACTTAAAACTTGCGGGAATGGGACAGCCAATATACGAGATAGAAACAGAAGATAATTTTTTGGACTTAGCTCATGATTTAATTCAAAATTACAAAGAGAAAAATAGACTGCTTACCGGATATCTTTGTCCCGCCGACAAAAGAATTCAACAATTTATAGATAATTATCTGGGAGAATATTCTGAAAAACTAAATATTCGAATTCCCTCGAACACTTTTATTTTGGACAAGCATGGAATTGCCCGCACAGTTTCACTTGCGCCCAATAAGCCAGAATATAAATCAGATATAATTAGTTCATACAGAATAAAACAGGGTGTTCTTCATAATCCTAAAAATGACAGAAGAACAACAAAGGGGGTTTTTCATATTGCCGAAGGGGGATTGCCAGTTCCGAATGATAAAAAAGCAGTACCAAAAATTACATTTGCCAAGCTCCTAGCCGCGGCGTTAAATCCGCCAAAAGATTTAATGCAGCTCCCCTTTACTTCTGCTCAGGAAAAACAAGCCGAACTTTTTCTATCATTGATGCTGAGACCGATAGTAAGTCCCGAAGTAAGTGGTGTAAGCAAACAGAAGAGAATGGAAACGAGATTTTTTGCGCCCGGAAACATGGCGAGCAATTTGGATTTTGTCGAGTCAATTTTTGGAAATGCCGGCGATCCATATCTTCACGAAAATGACGCCGCACTTGATATTGAAGGATGGTCCGGACATACAGGCTGTGTAATTCTTGCGCCCCATCTTGTTACTCTTAAAAAGAAGGATTTGGGATTGCCTAATATTGATAAAGCAACCGAGCGACAAAAAAAGGATGGAATGTGCTGGGCAAATGAAAACGAGCTCTATAATAATGGGGATGCATTTAAAATAACCGCGCGTACTGATGAAGGTGTAATTGTAACATTAATAGCGGATAACTATTTCGGTTATTGCAAAAAAGAAGTGAAAACTCAAATTAGCTACGCGGCAAATTTAATGGGCAATGTTGAAGAGGAACATGCCGGCGGAGCAATAGCTTTTCCAAGTTACAGCCTGGGAGATGAATTTCATGACGATAACCAGATTCAGAGCGACAACCAGACTTATGAAAATAATTTAAAACTTCACTCTTCATTTATGATTGTAAAAGAGGAGGGATATGCGGTCGATAAAAATTATAACGATATACTTTATGTTCCGGAAGACGCAAAATTTAATTTGATAGACCAAAAAATTAGCTGGAAAAATAATGGAGAAAATAAAAGCATTCCTCTAAATCCTAAAAACACCTACATACTTCCGGCTGGATATAAAATTAGAATGGAAAAGAATCCCTACATTCCATCATGGCGACTAATAGGGACAGTCGCAGAAGGCACATTCTGCCATAAACCATGCACAGTTTCAGGAGGGGGAAAATCGGAAATATCGAAATCTATTTTGGATGCGATTATTTACGGTCCCTTTTTTACTGCTGATTTTGAAAACGACTTTAACCTTGTTGATGAAATAATTAATAAAGATTATACCGACCGCTATAAAGAAAAACTTCCATTAAAAAAATCAAAGAGCCGCTCAATATTAAGTCCGGCCAGATCACTCGGCTCGGTAATTAAACTACTCACACCATCTCCAACAAAATACACAGATGAGTATAATCACTGGCTCGAGAGCATTCCTCATTACATTAAAGGATTGATTTATATAGTAAAACGGTTTTATAAAGAGGAGTGGGGAAGTGACTGGAAGAAACATTTTACGGTAGATATAATTGATGGAAAATTCGGTAACGAATTAAAATTTAGAGATCGTAAATTAGTTGCCAGCTATTTGAGAATTGGATTAATGAATGACCGCGCCTGGCGTACATTTAAATTACGGCAGGATTTTATAGCTTCAGATAAACTACAGATGGAAGATGATATATCTGCATCTATCGTAATACCGTCAAATCATTTTGAGTATCTGCCAAGAGAAATAGATTTTCCCGCTGTAAAATTTATTGAAAATTGTGAACATAGATTTTTTCAACGCCCCGATGAAGCAATTAATCGCGGGTACGACAAACAAGCCGAAGCTGATCTGGCGACTCCAAATACTTTTATCTCCAACTTTGAACCGCTAAAAGTTGATGATGCCGACAGCATTATTAACGACGCAATAGAATTTGATAAATATACCCGACCAATAAAAAAATTAATTGAAGAAGTTGCCGAAAAAAGAGATTGCAATTATTTTGTTTCATCATCGCATCCAAGAATATTCGAAGGAAAGCCCTCGGAAAATATGCGCTATCTTCAAATTCGGCCAGATGTAGTAAAGCAAAAAGAGAAATACATTTGTGAAGTGGGCGCGCGATTGTACAGAAAAATTCCTTCGGATAAACCAGTTCTGTGGCCGGTAATTTCAGTTCTTTCGGGAAGAAGAAATAATCCACCAGCACCCGGAATTAGACCGCTTGCAGTGTATAATCCAATTCATTACCAGGAATTACCTGAATTATTTATGGACTATATATGCAGTCTTACTGGAAAATCTCCTTCAACTACCGGCGCCGGAACTGAAGGCGCGTTAACTAAAGGTCCTTTTAATGCATTGTGTACTATTACAGATTTGAATAACGCTCTCGTTTCTTTTATTCTTACAGGATATGATGGATATTCAACCGCGGCGGGATATATTGGACCAAAATATAGAGTTGATCATGATATTAGTTTATTGATTCCCGAATTGTGGAGCAGATTACGAGTTGAAGAAAGAGACGCCAAATATTTGATTGCTGAAGGATGCCTCGAAAAACTGAACGATTTTGAGTTTGAAGGAAAAAAAGTTTTAGCCAGCAGACTCGGTTACAGAATTACATATAAATTTATGAGAACGTTTTTTGGGCGGGTGTTCGAAAACCCCTCATCAGTATTCGCCGAGGACATGCTAAAACCGGAATTGCAGGGGATGGATATTTTTGTTGATGGAATTAATAATGTTGTGGAAGCTCAAAAAAAAGTAGCGTTAAATTATTTTAATGATGGAAGCATCGATGGAGCTTGTCCACCATTAAAAGCGCTTCTCAACATTATGGCTTATGATAGATATGAAGATAAAGATGTAGATGATCCCGAGATTAGAAAAATGTTTACCCGTGAGTATTTAATAAAAAGTGATTGGTATAAAGAAAGATTAATTAACAAGCAGATTAACGATATTAATCTTTGGCAAAAACATCTGGGCTATCTAAATAAAGTTGTCAGCAATCCGGAAACTCTAACCGAAACTGAAATACGATTCATAAAAGAAAAGATTTCCATAGCCGAAGAAAAAATTAAGTATTACAAATCAGCGTCATATCTAAAAAGTCTGGAAGGATTTACCGGAGCAGATCCGCTTTACAGAGGTTAGATTAATAATCCAGAACCAGCCGTCAAGAAATGGTTCTTGACGGCCGAGAAGTGTGTGATTCTTTACGACAATTATAATTCCGAGAGGTAAAAACAGAGCCGTCGGGTACCAATCCTCGACAGTTACCAAATCATGCCTCCGTCAAGAAATGGTTCTTGACGGCAGAAGTAAATGATTCTTGACCACAAATAGTACGCGACAACATTTATTTGTTAGCACTGCCACACGGTTGTCAAGGAACGCTTGTTTTGAAAAATTGAAGCCCGGCTGTCAAGGACCACTCCTTGACAGCCACGTAGCAACACCCACCTTGTTATTTAAGTTTATGCATATATTTGCACAATCAAAATTAAAATTCTAAGAGAAAAATGAAGATTGCTTTTGCTTCCAGCGAAATATTCCCATACGCAAAAACCGGAGGATTGGCCGACGTTGCCGGATCACTTCCAATTGAATTGAAAAAACTGGGGCACGATGTAAAAGTCTTTATGCCCAAGTACAATTTAATTGATGAAGAAAAAAACGGTCTAGAGTACCAATGGGATATTGGTGAAATGCCAATTAGAATTGATGGGCGCGTTCACCAGGTTCATGTTCATAAATCATTGTTGCCCGATTCCGAAGTGGAGGTATATTTTATTGATTGCCCATTTTATTTCCACAGAGGCCAAATATATACTGAAAATTGGGACGAAGATGAAAGATTTATCCTTTTTCAAAAAGGGGTAATTGAGGTTATTCAAAGATTAAAATATCAGCCCGATATTTTACATTGCAACGATTGGCAGACGGCTCTCATTCCTCTAATGTTGAGAGATAATTACAAGTGGGATCGTCTTTTCGATAATACCGCAACAGTATTCACAATTCACAATGTTGCTTATCAAGGCCGATTTTCGAAAGAGGCCTTTCACAAAGCTGAAATTGAGTACAAATATTTTCTTGATGGAGGAGTTTCGGAATATGAGGGTGCTGTTAATTTCATGAAAACAGCAATCTATTCTGCCGACGCTATTAATACAGTTAGTGAAAATTATGCACGAGAATTGTTAACTCCGGAATATGGAGAGGGGATGAACGCTTTTTTAAGTTTACGCAAAAATGATTTTTTTGGAATACTAAATGGTGTCGACTACGCAATCTGGAATCCCGAAACCGACAAGCACATTCCTTTTCATTATAACGCTGAAGATCTTACGGGCAAAAAAGAAAATAAAAAATATCTTCTCGACAAGCTGAATTTGCCATATAATCCCAAAATCCCGGTTATTGGTATTGTGTCGAGAATGGTATCTCAAAAAGGATTTGATATAGTTGCCGATGGAATTGAAGATCTGGTGAAGTTGGAAGCACAATGGGTTATACTCGGAAGCGGCGAACAAAAATACCAGGAGATGTTTACATATTTAAATAAATCACTGCCCGGTAAATTTGTTTCATACATCGGTTATAATAATGATCTGGCTCATCTAATTGAGGCGGGAACGGATATATTTTTAATGCCGTCAAAATTTGAACCGTGCGGTCTTAATCAGATTTATTCGCTAAAGTATGGAACCGTACCGGTGGTAAGAAAAACCGGAGGCCTCGCCGATACAGTACTTGATTGGAATGAATACTTAACACAAGGACTCGAAATTGGCACCGGATATTCATTCTGGGATTATAACGCTCCGGCATTGGTTCATTCGGTTCAGCGTGCTGTTAATGATTTTCAGCTAAAAGAAGTTTGGCAAAAAATTCAGCTTAATGGAATGAAGCAAGATTATTCATGGCAAAAATCGGCAGTAAAATATATTGAACTTTATGAGCACGCATTAAAAAACAGAAATAAGATGCCGGGAACTAAGAGTTAAGAACTCAACGTTCTATATATAAAACGAGAAAATGAAAATAAGTCAAGCCATAATATTTTTCGGAACCGTGTTTTTAGTTTACGGCTCTATTAATTACTATATAATCAGAAGAATTGTATCCGTTGTTCCCGATACATACAAAACATTAGCTATAATTATATTGGCAGTAACGGCATCCTCTTTTGTTCTCGGCAGAATACTCGAAAATTATTGGTACAGCTACCTCGTTGATTTTCTGATCTGGATTGGATCAATATGGATAGCAATAATGTTTTATACATTTCTTTGTTTGGTGATAGTAGATTTGTTGCGACTTATTAATCATTTCATTCCCTTTATTCCTAAAGTATTTGCTGAACATCCTCTTAAAGCAAGAAATCTGGTAGCCGTAATAATTTTTGTTCTTGTTACTTCAACGGTGGTTGGTGGAATTATAAACAGCCGGATGATAGCTGTAAAAAAATATAACCTTCACCTTGATAAAAATGGCGGCAATCTTAAAAGCTTAAGGATTGTAATGGCCTCCGATCTTCATCTTGGCAATATATATGGCCATTATTTTATGTATGATTTTGTTAAAACTATTAATTCATTGAAGCCAGATGTAGTGTTGTTAGCCGGCGATATTGTTGATGAAGATATTGCTCCCTTAGTAAGAGAAAATCTAGGAGAAAAATTTGATTCGATAAAATCGAAATATGGTATATACGCGGTTACCGGAAATCATGAATTTATTGGAGGCGTTGAACCCGCCATTGAATACTTAACAAAACATGGGATAAAGTTTTTACGCGATACTTCTGTTTTTGTTGATAACTCGTTTTATTTAACGGGGCGGGAAGATAGAGACATTACTCGGTTTACCTCAAAAAAAAGAAAACCTCTTGATGAAATATTATCGGGGGCAGATAAATCATTTCCGATTATAATGATGGATCATCAGCCATTTAATTTGGAACAAGCCGAACAAAACGGTATTGATCTTCAATTAAGCGGACATACACACAATGGACAACTTTGGCCCCTCAATCATATTGTTGATAAGGTATATGAATTGGCCTGGGGTTATAAAAGAAAATCTGATACCCACTATTATGTTTCGTGCGGAGTTGGCGGCTGGGGTCCTCCGGTTAGAACTGGAAGCAGACCCGAGATAATTAAAATTAATCTTCATTTTAAAGAATAGTATATGATAAAGAGAACAATATTTTTATTGATAATTCTTTTTACCGGCATGTATCAATTATCTGCCCAAACTCAAAAAGTTTTGATTGTTACGGGAGGGAAAACGCCGGATAAAGAAAACTTCTATAATCTATTTAGTGAATTATCATACGATACAATTTCGAAACCGGCTGCATTTGCCCTTTTCGGCTCGGATAAATTGAAGGTGTATAAAGCAATATTATTTTATGATACATATCAACCAATTAATGATGAAGAAAAAAATAATTTTCTTAAAATATTTGAAAATGGAATAGGCGTATTCTTTCTGCATCACTCAATAGTTTCTCATCAGGAGTGGGATGAATATGAGAAAATTGTCGGAGGAAAATATTTTCATCAAAAGTATAGTGATGAGGGAAAAGTGTATGGACCTTCAACATATAAGCATGATCAAGATTTTATAGTAAAGATAAGCGACAACACCCATCCGGTAACCAAAGGGTTGAGCAATTTTGAAATTCATGATGAAACCTATCTCAACTACCGTGTTAAAAAAAATGTTGAAGTATTGCTCACTACCGATTATAGAGAAAGCGGGGAAATTTTAGGATGGACACACACCTATAATAAATCAAGGGTCGTATTTATTATGCTAGGGCATGATAAAGCCGCCTTCCATAACAAAAATTTTAGAAAGCTGATCAAAAACTCATTCAATTATTTACTAAGCAATTAATATCATTTCTTAAAACACATTTCTCAATACAATTCTCTTCAATAATATTATTTGTAAAAAAGCCACTCAAGTCTTATTTTCCTTTTAGAGTTCCCACTCAAAAGGAGTACTGAAATGAATAAGAAGTTTTTACTCATACTCTTTTTTTTGTTTATCATAATCAATTCATGCAAAAAAGAAAATCCAGCAGAGCCGGAAGATCCAGCGCCAGCAGGAAACACAATTGGGGCACAAGGGGGAACACTTAAACTTGGGGATGCTCAGGTAAATATTTTGGGAGGTACTTTTTCAAGTGATCAAAAACTTAATCTGGAAAAAACTACAGTTCCTCCGGGTCATGAAACGGATGCGAACAGCAATGCTTATAAGTTAGAAAATATCCCAATTAACTTTTCCAAACCAATTGAAATTGGGGTAAAGATAGCGGGACAAATCACCGGGGATACCATTCTAGCGGTTAAAGTTCCTTCATATATAGTGAGTGGCGATAAGCTTGAGGATAGAATAATTTATCTAAAAGGTAAACTTGTTGATGGTGTTGTAACGGCAAAGATAGATAACCTAACCGAAGCTAGTTTTGCAAAAGTCAGTGGCTCAAAAGATGAGGGAAAATTTGTCATTTACTTCTGGTCAAAAATAAATCAAGTCTCTTATATTACTTCAAAAAACCATTTCAGAATTAATTACCCGCTCGGTATTGATAAAAGCACCATAATTGATGTTGGGCAAATACTAGATGATTGTTATAAATTTATTGATGAGCTGGGATTCAAATTTACAAAACGCTCTAATTGGCCAATGGATATAAATATTGTTAATCGGCCAGGGGTGTATGGTGAATATGTTTCATCAAAAAGAAGTATGAACTACGATATCATGGAAATTGATAGAAACTCATTAAATAATGAACAGCAATTAAAAGCCACATTAATCCACGAATTATTTCATGCGGCACAAACTATGTATAATCCTCATTGGAATTTTACTTCAAGTATACTGGGCGCGTGGAAGGGAGGCTATGAGCATCTTTGGATTGATGAAGCAGTATCAACTTGGAGCTCATACGCATTTTTAAAGGATCCCAATTTTACCGACAATAATGTGAATGCAAATAAATATTTAATCCTGTCCGGAATTTCGACAATTAAAAGTGATGCGGCAAACTATGGCTATGGGATGTCAATTTTTATAAAATATTTAGTTAATAAATATGGAGAAAAATCACTGATAAAAATTTACGAGCAAATATTAAAAAAAGCAGGATCCTATTTTTCTTTAAGTTCCATCTGTGCTGTCACTATAGATTTAGATTGGTATGATTATGTTGAAGAATTATTAACGGATAAAGTTGACCCGGCCGAGTTTTCGGGACAAAGTTTTATTGTAGGAAACGCTGCACGAAAACAGATTACTGAACTTAAAACAGTTGAAGAAACACTTACATTAAAAATGGGGGCATTATCATCTCAACTTTACAGATTTGAATTTCCAGCTCAAATTGAAGCTTCAAAAAACGCACAAATTACATTCTCAACATCAGCCGGAGAAATCTGTATTTTTAGGAGTAACTCAAAATATGGCGAGTTAAAAAGAATTACAACTACTGTTTCTGAATATACATTAACTAACTTAAAAGATGTTATTGATAAAAATGATAGAATCATTATTGCCGTATCTAATGGGAGTGTTATGCCTACAGACGGCACTAAAGATGTTACATTTAAATATAAATTTGAAGAAGCGGTTGATTTATCAAAAATTCAATCTGTCTCAATGGTTGTAAGATTTGCCGCAAGAGAAACTGGAGGCAGTATAGTAGACTGGGAAGCGTATGCACTGCCAAAGTTTAGTCCATCAGATAATTGGAGAGGTTATTGGGTTGGGAATAAATTTATTTGTGACTTTAATATGACAAAGTTTGACGCTTGGCATACTAATGTTTCGGGAACCTTTACGCTCACATATGATTTTGTTAAAAAAGAAATGATCGAGGTTGTGTATGATCTATCATATATAACCGATAGTACCCGGAGCGCTAAAACCAAAATTATATTGCACAACTTACCATTAAGCGAATATAACACACAGGCTGGTCCAAATTTCTCTTATTACAGCTTTATAAAACTTGGAGAAAGTGTATGCAGTTTTATTAAGGAGTTGTCATACACCGAAACAAACTTAATTACAGGGCAGGTTACGAACGTTACAAAATCCGGATGTAATGCAAAATCTCAAATTTGGATTAAACTAAATGAATTTTAGGAAACAAATTAATTATTGAAAAATATCTCCCACCATTCATTTAGCTCTTTTGCGTAACTGCCGCGCACCATAAGTATATGGTTGCCAAGCGGTTTTCTTAATAGATCGGTTACCTTTGCCGAACCGTGGAGTTTGACTTTTACTTGAGTGCGGCACAAAACTTCGGAAGATCCCGATTCAATTATCTCTCCGTTTGAAATCCAAACATGCTCTAAATTTTTACCACCAATACGAAGAAGTGTAATCTTACCGTTTGAAATTTCTCCTTCAATCCCAACGCCGAGTCCCGATTCAAAATGAGAGCGTAATTTGTAATTATCAACTAGACTCATTGGTACAGTGCAGTGAGCAAGCCACAAAGAATTATTTTGTTCATCTATGTGTGAAGGATTTGCCATCCAAACTACTTCGTCGGTAATTAAGTTAGCCCAAATCATTCCCAAAGCGGAAACAATATCTCCTTCGCATCCGGCATTAATTCCATCATCATTTAATTTGGAAAGAGCAAAACAACCGGTGGTTTTTAAGTCGGTAACTAGATCAAAACATCGAAGGGTGAGAGCGTTTAATTTATACTCGTCAATTATTTTTTTCAAAGCAGAATAAACTTTTGCAACATCCTTTATCTCTTTTTTCGAGGGTTCTTTAATTGACTGAGCCTTTTTAGTCAGAGAATAAATTGGATCTTCAATTTCTTCTTCGGTTATATCGGCAATTAAAGATTTTAGTTTATCAAGATTAATCTTCTTTATTTCGCAACCCCACATATTTTTTACAGTTTCAGAATCGGGCATACTTGCGATTAACCAGTCGGAAGGTTCTCCAATTAATCCAATTCGTGTATTCCTCAGCTGAAAATAAATATCAAATTGCTTAACCGATTTTTGTAGTTCATCTTGCCACTTTTTGTTGTTCTCTGTATCTACAAAAATAATTTTACCTTTGGTGTTTTCCTGCTGAAGTTTTGCGAGTATCTCAAGCGAGGCGGGAAGAGAATTGTGTGAAGAATGCGCCAGTAAAATAATGGGAAGCTTATGAAGCTTATCTTCATTCTCCTGCCACAATTTTAAAAACTTATTTTCGGTACCACCGGTAAGTATAAAAAAGAAGAGTGGGCGTTCAAATGAAATCTCTTTCTCATCAAGCCAGGCTGCGCCTAATTCCGTAATTGAAGATCTAATTTCTGCATCAAGCTGATCAATAGAAAGTCGTCCTACGTCACTTGATAAACAAAGCACACCAAATTTAGAATTTCCCATTCACGCTCCCGTTTTGTAGGAGAAATTTAAATGTTATTTCATTAAAATCATCTTTTTAACGCTATGATAATTCCCCGCGCTTAGACGGTAAAAATAAACTCCGGTTGATAATTGAGAATTTAGAGTTGAGAATTTAGAATTGTATTTCCCGGGCCGCTTCATTTCGTCAACAAGGGTGGCGATTTCTTTTCCTAATAAATCATATACTTTTAATGTAACATGAATCTTGTCATTTCGAGAAGATGAAGTCGACGAGAAATCTTTAAGGTCCATCACTCCTGCCTTGCCGGCAGACAGGTTATTCGGAATGACATAACTGATAGTCGTCTCCGGGTTAAATGGATTGGGGTAGTTTTGAAAAAGAGCAAACTCAGCGGGAATTTCAACATCTTCAATAAAATCGGTAATAGTTTCATTATATTTTTTTCTGCTTTGCAATATTGCATTCTTCAAGTTTTCCATTGATTCGGCACCGGCAAATACAAATGCAACATCTTTATAAGATTTTGAAGATATAGAAAAAGGTCCCCCGCCAATAACATAAGAAACATCTCCCCCAACACCACCGCTAAACTTTATACCGCTTGAAAGTGCTGTATATCTTTCTGCGTCTTCAAACCCATTAATCATTACTATTTCCCCGGCCGAACCATCAGTTAACAATGGATAATATGAAAAATTCAAATCAGACAATAATGCGGAGCCGTAATAATTTGGATCATCAACCAATCCTTTATCGAAAGCAAATGCGAAATTATTTGTTCTGTCATAGCCTGTTGTATCATCATTCGAATCGCTAAATGGTATATCCCAATCAACAAAATAGCCGGCGTATAAATTACTTATATCTTGAGCCGTTTCATTTCTTAGTCTTGTTTTAATTATCACATAATTATCATCGGGAGGAGACTGGAATGAGTAACTGTACATTTCTGTTGTAATTCCCAGCGATGCGGCTTTTGCCTCAGAATCATTAAACATTGTAAATCCCTCTTGATCAGCAATTTTGCCGGGCGCAACAACCTTATATTGTTGAAGAGAGAGGAAATCGAAACTTTGAGATTGTCCGCTTCGAGCCGCATCCATTATATTATTCTTCCCTGTACCATACATAAAAGCTCCCTCGAACATAACATTATCATTGTTGTTGTACTTAAATCCTTCTCCTTCCAGATTGTTCGGAAAATCATTAAAAGCTAATGTCCCTTTGCTCGTGACAGTCATAGTAATTTTATTATTGTTATGATTATCGTAAGTGGGATTTACCCGCGCCGTTATCCATTGGTAATCTTCATATCCTATTGATTGATAACGGATCAAAAAATTTATAGTATGATTCATGGGTGCGTTGGGCAGTATATCAAATCTGAAATAGTATAAATCGGGATATTCACGCGATGCTTCCAAAGAAAAATTATTATTAGTGAGTATGCTAAGATTAACGTATGGATCATCGGTCTCGGCAGTAATTCGAAGATTATCTATCTGCCCAAAATAATTTTTAATTGAGATTACTACTTCAACACTTTCATTAGTTTCAAAAATTCCATTGTTGTTTCCCTGTTCAATAAACTTTATTGTCTCTCCTCTAACCGCAACAACGTTGGTTTCGGATACAGCTTTAAAGGCATTAATCCTTCCTTTTCCCAAAAGATATTTTAAACTATCCTCATTTGTGCTAAAGATATCATCTGCTGTTGCTCTAATTCTTTGAATGATTTGATCGGGAGAATAATTAGGAAACCGCGCCGCAACTAAGCCCGCCAATCCCGCAACTACCGGAGATGACATTGATGAACCGCTGATTGATCTGTACATAGTAGGACTATCTGGAATTCTTTGCCATGTTGAAATTATAAATGTACCCGGCGCCATAACATCGAGCTCTTTTCCATAATTACCATTTGGATCTTTTTGGTCGGAGAAATAACTTAACCAACCAACTGCTAAAACATTTTTATATCCGGCAGGATAAAACGTATCGGACAAATTATTATTTCCAGCGGCGGCTACAACTACCGCGCCCTTTGAAGCCGCATAATTGATAATATCCTGTTCATAACGTGAGAAGCTGTAACCGCCCCAACTACAGTTAATAATTCTTGCGCCCATATCAGCGGCGTACTTTATTCCTTCGTAACCATAATAAACATAAGGATAACCGCGGTCATCCCGGCGGTCATTTCTAGATACTTTTACTGGAAGAATTGTACAGTTATATCCAATTGAAGCAACTCCAATTTCATTATCTGTTACCGCCGAAGCAATTCCCGCAACGTGTGAACCATGAAAAGCAAGAGTATTGTTGAGATCGATATCTTCTTTAGGGTCGTCATCAGCAATACCATTTGTTCCGCCGAAATCTTTTCCAATCACTTTGCCATTATTATCTTTTAAGATATTTGCCGTCAAATCGGGATGTTCCCAATCCACTCCGGTATCAATAATCGCAATCAATACTGAGGAATCACCTTTTGTAATATTCCACGCATCTTCTGCAAATATGCGGCTCAGATAATTTTGAGAACCATTTATGAATAATGAATCAGAGGGCTGATAAGCTAGTTTATGAATATATCTCGGTTCCGCATATTCAATATTTTTATTGGCAGAAAATTTTTTCGCTATAGTGATAATATCATCACTTGCCGTCAGCTCCAGCGAATAGATATTTGATAGTACGTTTTTTCCTTTTGAGAGCAATTGTTGATCATCTTGAAATAATTTATTTATAGAAACAATAGAAGTTTTATTCGCTTTGTTTTTATCATACGAAAAAATTTCTTGAATATTAAAATTTGGAGGCAGGTTATCCTTTAACTTAACAATTAATCTGTTCGACAAATAGAACGAATTACCATTTTGAATTATTTCTTGCGCTGAAATAGTTGCAGTGATTAACAGCAAAAACAATAATTTTTTCATACACTCCTTTACAAAAAATATTACTTACAGAACCAACTTCTATTTTACTTCAATATAATTATTAGATTTATCAGCATCGGGAACTGTTTTAGTATTTACTTCAATTTTGACAATCTTTTTATTTGAAGTGTGTTCAATATTAAATTCTCTATTTCCTTTTTTCCAAACTGAAGGAGTATGTTTAATAGGTTCAGTTGATTTATCGCCATAAGTAACTATTAAATCAACCGGAACCGGAACGCCTCCAATATTTTCAACAACTATTTTAGCATTATTTCCTTTTTGGCTTATGCTTTTTACCGCCAGATCAGGAAATCGTTTTTCCATAAACCAGGGGTTCCAGAACCAGCTTAAATCTTCATTGGCAACATCATCAAATGTAAAAAAGAAATCGTATGGAATTGGGTGTTTGCCTTTCCATCTATTTATATATTCATGAAGTGCTTTCAGAAATAAATCCTTTCCCAGAGCTTCCTTTAAAAAATGATATGCGACAGAACTTTTAATGTATGACGAAAAAGTTAAGTTTGCACCTCTTGTCGCGTATGAAAGAGAGTAAGTCGGTAAATCTCTTTCCGCTCCCATTTCTCTTCCCATATTAGAAATATTTGCGGTTAGTTCATCAACATCAGGATAAGTTTGCGCCACCAAATCATAAGTAAAATATGTTGCCCACCCTTCATCCATCCATGCATATTTTCTTTCATTCGTTCCCATATAAAATGGGAAATAAGTATGCGCAATTTCGTGAAGAGTAACGCCAAGTTGTCCCGATTCAGTTGGATACACCCCATTGTTAGTCATCATTGGAGCCTCCATTCCTCCCCCAAAAGCCTGCTCACCATTAAATGTTGTTATTTTGGGATATGGAAATGGTACTGCCGGCATTTCTTTAGAAAGATATTCAACAGAAGCCTTGGCGTGAATTGCCACATTTGCGAATCCCTCGGCGGCAGGAGAATAAACGGCATCTGTTAAAACGCGTGTTCCTTTATCATCAATTTCTGCGCTAATTCCATCCCAAATATATCCACTGCTTAAACTAAAGGTAAAATCGGGAACATTCGCAGCTTTAAGATTCCAAGTCAATTTTTCTTTATCGAGAGTAGCGCCATATTTTAAATCTTCTTCATTAATAATTCTAATAAGACCATCACTTTCCCAGGCTTCTTTATATCGTTCAACTAAATGCGGTTTTAAAACTTCATCTAAATTTTCATACAAACCCGTCCCCCAAACAATAAAATTTTGGGGAGCGGTAATATCAACCTCATAATTGTTTATATCATTATAGAACTCAACCGCACCGGCGTAATCTTGCCTGTCCCAGCCATCAATATCATCATATACTGCAACTTGAGGGTACCAATATGCAACATATAAAGTAGAGTCATTGTATGCGCCCATTCTAACCCGGGACTCTTTAGGAATTGTGACTGACCACTTAATTTCAATATCGGCAGAAGAGTTGGAATATATTTTAGGTGAAAAATCTCTTAAAAATAAATTTGTTCCGGTTCTTATTGCTTTAGCTTTCGAATTAAGGTCGATTCCTATGCCATTAAGAATAACTGTATCGAGAATTACTCCTTCATTTATATCTTCGGCGCTCACTCTGTAATCACGGCTCATTCCTTTTTTCATGATATCCTGGTATAATCTAATTACTATGGTGTTTAATGAGTCGGGGCTATTGTTATAAAACTTAATTTTTGCTGTACCCACAATTTTGCTTTCTTTGGGAAAAACCTCAGCTTTAATAATATAATCACTTTTATTAACCCAATAATTTTTGCCAGGCGCGCCATCGTATGAACGGGTTCCTTTTTCATACGCCTTTTTAATATTTGGGGGCATATAAATTGTATTGTTCTGGGCGGTTACCAAAGAACAAGTAAATAGAAAATTTAGAGCTGTAGTAAAAATAAGAGTTTTCATTTTACCCTTGTTGTATTATTGTTGTATTTAAATGCGTTGTGCCGCTATCGGCAATTCTAAAATTGCAGTTTTATATCTTTATGAAATTTTAATACGCGCATCAACAGAGACATACCCACTCTTTCTATCGTATAAAATCGGATTAAGATCAAACTCGGCAATATTTTCATTTTCTAACATCATTTCAGCGCACGAGTAAAGTATACTTTTTAGTTTTTCAATATCACAGGGTAAATCGCCACGCACACCATTTAATATTTTCCCAATTTTTGTAGTGATAATTAAATCATTAACATCAATATCGGATAGATAGCACGATTTCATTGAGGTGTCATCAAATACTTCAACATATTTTCCGCCGCTTCCAAACATTATTATTGGTCCGAATGAAGGATCTCTAAATCCCCCAATTAATATTTCATGCTCGGCATTTAAATACTGTTGAACTAAAAATGATTGAACTTCAAAACCGGCTTTGCTAAAACTTTCCGAAATTTCTCCCGATGCAACTAAGAGCTCCTCTTTGTTTTTAATATTTAACTTCACCGCATTTAATTCTGATTTGTGAACAACTAATTCATTTAATCCTTTAACAACAATAGGATAAAAATCAATCTCGCAAGATTCCAGATCCGATGGGTTTACTATAAAACTTTTTACTGTCGGAATTTTATAATCAGAACATATTTTCAATGTCTCTATTTGATTGAAAAAACCAGCAGGCGCGGTTATTCTATTTTGGGGATGATTTAAAGATTTAACATAGCTGTTTTTTCCAAGATCTAAATTTCTTTTAGCAGAAGAATAGAAAAGCATATTCCCCAACACAACAGCGGGATCTTCGGGATTTTTAAATAAAGGCTTTTTGCTTGTTGATTCATTTCTATATTTCTGCCAAAACTCGGGTAGTGGCATTATTGTCTGCATAATTGGTTTTTCAGAATTTATTGAATTAATAGTATCAACAACATTAAATGGTGAAACCATTACGGGTTCAACAAATATTGAAATAACTGCGTCAACATTTTTATCTGCAATAAGTATTTCAATTGTCCTCCTATAAATTTCAGCATTCCCTCCAGGAAGAAGATCAATCGGATTTTCAATACTTCCTTCGGGATGAATAATTTCCCGAATTTTATTTTTGGTATCAGTAGTTAATTCGGCGAGCTGTAATTTTTTTTGCTCTAATTTATCAACACATAAAATTGCCGGACCACCTGCGTTTGTAATAACCGCAATTTTATTCCCGGCGGGAATTGGAAAATATTCAAATCCTTTGGCGGTATTAAAAAGTTCATTTATGTCATTAACCCGTATAATTCCAAATTGATTTAACAATGCGTCAACAATTTTATCAGAACTGCTGAGTGCACCGGTGTGTGATGATGCGGCTTTCATTCCACCTGAAGTTTTACCCGCTTTCAGTACTATTACGGGTTTGGAAATCTTTCCTTGAGCAAAAGGAAGAATAAATTCTTTGCCATCAACAAAACTTTCGAGATAAAAAGTTAGAATGCTGATGTTATCATCATTCTCCCAATAATTCATAATGTCATTCTCATTTATATCTGCTTTATTTCCTACGCTCAGGAAATGAGCAAACTTAATATCAGTTTCACGCAATGAATTTAATACTGCGGCACCCAGAGCTCCGCTTTGTGATAAAAAACCTGTTTTGCCTGTTTCCGGTTTCTCGGCAACAAATGTTGCGTTTAATTTTATATTGTCGATTGTGTTTATAACTCCCATGCAGTTTGGACCAACCAAACGGGCACCGGCATTTCTAACTTTTTCAATTATTCGTTTTTCTACAACTACTCCCTCTTCTCCAATTTCTCTAAATCCAGCAGTAATTAAAATTATTGATTTGCATTTTTTAACAAGTAAGGAGTCGATTGTCTCTTCGGCAAATTGTTTTGGGACAACTACTATTGCCAAATCAACGGGCTCTGTTATCTGTTCAATTGATGAGAAACATTTTAATCCCAATATTTCTTCCGACTTGGGATTAACCGGAAAAATCTTTCCTTTGTAACCGTATGAATTTATAGTCTTTAAAATTTCATAACCGATACTTTTTTCTTTTGATGAAGCACCCGCCACGCAAATAGAATTTGGATAAAAAAAGTTTTTTAACGAGTCCATAGTAACTTTTAAGTTTGTTGAGTTAAAATTAGGATAAAACTTAGTAATTTTCTTTTGCCAATCAAGAGATACTAATTTTTACATAATATTTAATATCTATCAGCCGCCAGTTTGAATAATGTGTAATCATGCTATATATTAATATTACGAAGCAAAAACTTGAGTAACTTTTACTTGACAGTCAGCGGAAAAAATGGAAATAAGTAGAAAAAGACAGATTATAAATAAGATTTTGGGCGAGTTTGTAGCTAAATCATCCGAAGATTTTATGCAGCTTTCCTCCCTTTTAAAGAGCGGGGAATCGGGAACTGACACCTACAAGCATGTTGATAAGATGTTCAGAAAAATTATGGAGTTTAATAAAGAAATCAGCAGAGAAATCCAGTTACTTCTCGATGAACATGAAAACAGCGCCGAAAAAATTAAAAAATTGATTGAAGATAAAAATCGATTTGAAAAATTATACTCATCGGGAATTTTATTTCAGTCAGAAACCGAAATGAAAAACTTGATGGAAAAAGCAATTGATACAACTGTACGTGAACTCGACGCCGATGAAGGATTTATTGTTCTAGTAAATGATAATCTTGAAATTGAAACGGTTGTCTCCAAAAATATGCCTCCCGAAAAAGAAAACGCAGTAAAGGAAATATCTACATCCATTATTAAAAACACAGTTAATGAATTAAAACCCCTTCAATTAGATGATATAAAAGCAGAAGCCGAATTCGCTCAAAAACATAGTATAATTTCTTTGGGACTTTCAGCAGCGATAAGTGTTCCGTTGATTTCGGGAGATAAAGTTTTAGGCGCGGTTTATCTTGATAGAAGAAACAAAGATAATCCATTTGTTGACGGCGATTTAATTTTCTTAATTGCGTTTGCTAAACAGATCGTAAAGGGTTTAGTAGTATCGCTTGAAATTGAAGATCTTGAAGAGCGGCTTGAAGAGCGTCCCAAAATTGAGTTTAACGAACTACGGCAATTATTTAAAAGCGATGATTTGATAGGAACCGGGAATAAATTGTTTTCTGTTTTAAAACTTGCCTCTAAAGTATCTGCTACCGATGCCTCCGTTTTGGTACTCGGCGAAAATGGCACTGGAAAAGAATTGCTGGCAAGAGCAATTCACGCAAACAGTTCAAGAAAAGATAAACCATTTGTAGCCGTAAATTGCGGGGCCATTCCATCAGAGCTGCTAGAATCTGAATTATTTGGGTATGAAAGCGGTGCATTCACCGGCGCAGTAAAAAGTAAACCGGGAAGAATGGAAATTGCCGACGGCGGAACAATTTTTCTTGATGAAATTGGTGAGATGGGAATTAACCTTCAGGCTAAACTGCTTCGCGTGATTCAAACAAAAGAGATTGAACGGCTTGGTTCGGTACAAATAAAAAAAATTGATGTTCGGTTTATTGCCGCAACCAATCGTGACCTTACTCAAATGATTTCTGATAAATTATTTAGAGAAGATCTTTATTACAGATTAAAGGTTATCGAAATTGTACTTCCCCCATTACGGGAAAGAAGAGAAGATATTCAAGAGTTGACAAATCATTTCATTAAAAAGTATTCGGGCAATTCAGATAACTATTCTATTTCGGAAGAAGCATTAGAAATTTTGGAACAATATAATTGGCCGGGCAATATCCGCGAACTTGAAAATATAATTCAACGGGCTATTATTTTATCAAAATCAGAAATTATTACTAAAGATGATCTGCCCCCTGAATTAATGAATGATGCTGAAGCAGAGTACATATTTGGTAATGAAAAATCATTAGCCGAAGCCGAAAATGAATTTAGAAAACTTTATATAACTAAAGTCCTCAGAAAATATAAATCGAAATCGGAAGCGGCAAAAATTTTAAATATTAATAGAAGTCACCTTCATAAACTCCTTTCCAGTTTGGATATAACCGAATAGTTGCATCAAAGCCACACTAGCCATAAAGTTTGTTGTTTTTTTGCAACACACTAATTCCTACTCACCATAAAAGAAACAAATTATAAACTTTGCAGCAATAATGCGACGGCATGTCGTTTGATAATGCTCTTCTAAGAAAGAAGAACATTATGAATGAACAAATATTAATAATTGATTCGGATACTAAAAAGCTTCGAAGGATGAGAGAGCTTTTTTCAAAAGAAGGATTTAACATAATTACTGTAACTGACCGGGAATCAGCGTTGAGTATTTGTAATAAAATTAAAATTGAATACATAGTAGGAACTCCAGGTGACTTAGGAATTCTGGAAAAAATAATCAAATAAATAAAGGAGATGGTTGTGAAAAAATATTTTTTATTAGTGTTACCCATAATTTTTGTCCTTTCAATAGTTGGTTGTAATAAAAGCGATAACCCCACTGAACCGGAAACTACAAGTGGTCCATCGGCCGGTCAGCCAATGCCCTCTTTTGACAATTCTGCTGATTATGGTGGAACACTAGCAACGATTCAATATTCAAAGGCTTCGCCGATAGCAGGATTTCCATCTATTCAAACAACCCTAGTTTTTGGAATTTTAGGAAAAGGGGTTGATGGAGGCGCGCTTACAGTAA
>Ga0351854_1041_pt1 | contig 26424 bp, 23 predicted proteins | sample BONcelHFGM3001C9_FD_206793 | JGI IMG/M metagenome (GOLD analysis project Ga0351854, IMG submission 206793) | Enriched cells from coal bed in the Powder River Basin, Montana, United States - BONCAT cells FGM rep2 HSBNCT.FGM.300.1.C9 ...
TCCGGAAGCGGATGGATGGGAATTCCTTTCTTGCCTGAAGCCCCATTCCCACGTTTGGTTTCCTCAGGAATGAATTCTCCCAGGCAAGGTGCGGTGAGTAATAGATCGCGTCAATACGTCCACCATGTTTCTTAACATCATTCAGAAGGGTTGAATGGGTCGCCTTCACCGCTTCGCTGGTCATAATTCCTTTACCAATACCCTGCTGGTTGCTAACCACAACTACATTTCCAAATTGTTCTGAGAGAACCTTCAGAGCATCCAACACACCTGGCAGCCATACAAACTCTTCCCATCGTGTCACATATCCGCCTACGATCCTCTTGTTAAGTACGCCATCGCGATCGAGAAACAACGCCCAACCTTTATCAATCAGCAAATCGTTGAAAATCATCCTGTGCTTGTTTATATGTTTCAGGAATCCCAATATCAAGGAAGTAAGCTTTGGAGGGGAACCCGAACAATCTGGCCGTGGAACAACAGTGTTCGAAACAATCTTTCTCAATCGAGAACCGTCCCCTGAATTCCGGTTCCATCAGAAACACCTTTTCAATGATATAGATCCCGCCGTTTATATATCCGGCTCCTGCATCCTGCTGTTTTTCTTCGAACCCTTCTATCCTGCGGCTCCTGTTCATTTTTACGCGACCATACCTGGATGTATTCTGCAGTTCGCGCAGTGCGATGGAGATATCGGCTCTCTTTTTTGTATGCGCTTCCATCATTTTGTTAAGATCTACCCGAAACAAACTATCTCCGTTCAGTGCAAAGGCCCGCATACCTTTTACCTTCCAGAGCGCCAGACGGATCCCTCCTCCTGTGCCCATTGGTTCCTCCTCCACTGCGTAGTCGATGTGCATGGTTCTGTATCTGGATCCAAAGTGATTCATGATCAGATCGTGCATGTAGCCAACAGAAAGAACAGTATGTGTGATCCCTGATGCCAGGAGGAAGTCCAACAGATACTCAAGGAAAGGCCTTCCATTGATCAAAGCCATCGACTTCGGCCGGTCATTCAGCACCTGCTTGAGTCGAGTCCCAAATCCTCCTGCGAGTACAATTGCTTCCATGTTGTTCAGTAGGCAGTGGTCGGTGGGCAGTGGGCAGTTTGCAGTATTTGATTCGTGGGCATAACTCATTTTCTTTATTCTCTCGGGAATAGTGAGGATTCGACCAGTTCACAAATGATGTGTCCCACCATGATTTGCGACTCCTGTATCCGTGGTGTATCAGAAGATGGTATATTGATGAGATAATCACAATGATCCTTCATCTTGCCACCTGATTCACCGGTCATTGCAATAGTGATCATTCCCAGCTCATTGGCCACTTCGAATGCCTTGATGATATTGGCAGAATTTCCTGATGTCGATATCCCGATCAACACATCCCCCTCTTTTCCGCTTCCTCTTAGTATGCGGGCGTAGACTTCATCATAGGAGTAGTCGTTAGCCACGGCTGTGAGGTAGGAGGTATTTACATGCAAAGCTTCCGAAGGAAGCGGAGGCCGGTCATAGTAAAACCTTCCCGAAAATTCAGCTGCCAGATGCTGGGCATCGGCGGCACTTCCACCGTTTCCACAAAACAGAACTTTATTCCCATTGCAAAATGCTTCGGCACAATGGAGGGCAACTTCCCTGATAAGATCCAGCATAGCGGCATTGGAAAGGATCTTTTGCTTGACTTCAATACTCTCTTTGATTGACTCTGAAATTCGCATATTCGGATAATTTATAACAAAAATAGGTGTTTCAAACGTTATATATAATGAGCAATCTCAGAAAGTTGTTTTCGGTTCAGGTGACGGGTAGGATCTTCCGGTTCTTTCCCGGGGTAGCCTAGTGAAAGATAGGCGATTGCTTCCATGGTGGATGGCAGGTCCAATATCTTTGCGCATCCTTTCGCATCGAAGTTGCAGATCCAGCAAGTGCCCAGCCCCTGCTCCGCGGCGGCCAGAGTAATGTGGTCGATGAGGATCGAGACGTCAACATCTGTATGGTCCTTGCCATCATTCCGTTTCCAGGCTGTCGGGTGATCTCCGCAGAAAACGAGAATAATAGGCGCCTGTTTAAACCAATCACGACGATAGGTTGAGGCAAGTTTTTCACGCATGCCGGCATCCTTAACGACGAAAATCTTCCAGGGCTGATAATTTGCAGCCGAAGGAGCAATCCTCCCGCATTCAAGGATGTATTGCAGCTTCTCCTCTTCAACCGGCCTGTCGCTGTAGCTCCTGACAGAATAACGCTTTTTTGCTAATTCTAAAAATGTCATGTGTTTGCTTTTTGCTATTCGCTGTTCGCTATTCGCTTCTCGCTTCTCGCTTCTCGCTATTTATTATCACCACCTCACTACCTCACTACCTCACCACCTCATATAGTCCACGTCCTCAACCCTTTCCCCGTAAACTCATACCGCTTGGTATCGCCTCCGAACTGACGTAAGGCTTCAATTACCTTTGAGCGGGTATTGCCCGGGCAATAGAAAAACATGAATCCGCCTCCACCTGCTCCTGATACCTTACCTCCCAGAGCGCCATTTTTCATAGCCATCGTATAGATCTCATCCAGCGTCGGGTTGGAGATTCCCTCCGCCATTTTCTTCTTAAACTGCCATCCAAAATCCAGGATCTCCCCTATCCGGTCCAGATCTCCCTTAAGCATGGCCTCTTTCATCATAACCGACTGCTCTTTCAGTTTATGCATTGCTTCGAGGGATCGTTCATCCCCGGCCATTACATTTTTTCGTTGCTCTTCGATGATGGTGCTGGATAACCGGCTTGTTTCGGTGTGGTACAAAATGAGGTTATGTGCCAGCTCATCCAGGTATTTCTCCCTGATTCTCAATGGATTGACAATAACTTTATCCTCGTTGAAGAACTCCATAAAATTCACACCTCCGAAAGTGGCGGCATACTGATCCTGTTTCCCTCCCGACATATTGAGGTCAACACGTTCGATCTCGAACGCCAGATGGGCGAGATCATACTCTCCAAGCGGGATATTGAGCCATTCGGAGAAGGCTCCAAGAATTGCGACAACCAGTGTGGAGGAACTCCCAAGCCCCGAACCCGGAGGTGCATCCACATAGGTGGAAAGTTCGAACGACAATGGTTTTTGTGTATAATCCCTGACAATCCGGTTGTAGATTCCTTTAATCAGGTCGAGACGGCCATCAATTGGCAGGTGATCGGTTGCATCAAACTCCATAATCTCCTGTCTATCCAACGCATTGAGAATAATTCTACCGTCGTTCCGAGGTCGGATGGTCGCCATCGCATACATGCTGATAGTGGCATTCAGGATCGCCCCACCGTAAAGATCGGAAAAGGGTGCTACATCGGTCCCGCCCCCTGCGAGTCCCAGGCGAAGGGGGGCTTTACTACGGATTATTCTGTGGTTGGTCATTGGAGAAAGGATTTTGGGGTCATGGGGTCATTGAGTCATGGGGTCATGGGGTCATGATTGTTGTTTTTCTTATTTCTTATTTCATATTCTCAATTTCATTGTATAACGTCTCTATTGCCTCTGTCATTTTCTTCCAGCTGTATTTTTCTTTTTCAATCGCTACTTCGGCAGAGAACTCCTGCTCTTTATTCTCTTTGCAGTATTTATAGATAGCATCTGCAATAAGCTGAGGATCTGTATCTACAACGTATCCGGTTTTTCCATCAGGGACAAATTCTGCCAACCCGCCTACATTCGTGATGATCATTGGCTTATTGAAATGGAATGCAATTTGGGTCACGCCACTTTGGGTAGCGCTTTTATAGGGTTGTATGACCAGGTCTGAGGCACAAAAGTAATTCCGCACGTTTGAGTCAGGAATAAAATCATTGCTCATGATTACCAGGTCATCCAACTGATTTTCTTCGATTATTTTCAAGTAGGGTGCTGAATCACAGTAGAATTCTCCGGCAACCAACAGCTTTAGTTTTAATTCCCTTATCCTGGGATCGGGAAGCGCTCTGAGCAATAGATCAAGCCCTTTGTAGTCGCGGATGAATCCGAAGAAGAGTGCATAGTTCCAATCCGGATCCAGATCCAATCTGCGCTTTGCCTCTGCTTTTGCAATGATATCCCCAAAATGGTCGTACAGCGGATGGGGCGAAAAAAGTTTCGGCTTATGCTGATCAAACTGCTCCAATTCCTTCAATACCGATCGCGACATAGCAATAAACCCATCTACCGCACCAACAAAGTAAGAGGCGAGTAGTGAGTCGCCGGGTCTTTTCTCATGAGGAATGATGTTATCAATGATGCTGATAATTCGTGTATGCCCGTTTTTCCTGATAATCCGGCAAATTGTTCCCAGGCAGGGAGCCATGAATGGCATCCAGAACTTCACAATAACCAGATCGGGCCTCAACTTCCGGATCTCATTCCCAATCCGGATCCAATTTAGCGGGTTAATCGAGTTTATTCGGGTGCGAATTGAAAGATTCTCAGGGGCAGGCTCATCGGTATATTGAGACTTCCCCGGGAACAGAATTGACGGATATTGAAGTGAGAACGAGTAGATGATTACCTCTGCTCCCTGTTTCTGGTATTCGGAGGCAAGGCGTTCATTATATGCAGCAAGCCCTCCGCGGAGAGGATGTGCGGAACCGAGGATTACAATTTTCATTCTTCCTGGTTTTTCCTCAATCGAGGTTCTTTTTTGTCTCGATCAGATAGGCATTTCTGTCGTGAGCACTTCGGGAGATAAGTTCTCCCAGGAAGCCAGCCACAAAAAGTTGTGTACCAAGGATCATGGCAAGCATGCCGAAATAAAACAGAGGTCTTTCAGTCATTTTGTAGCCTTCGAAAAAGATTCTTTCATAGGCCAGAAATCCGGCTATACCAAATCCGGCCATAAACAGCAGAGTGCCCCACAACCCGAAAAAGTGCATGGGGCGTTTCCCGAACCGGGAAGTAAAGGTGATGGAAAGCAGGTCGAGGTACCCTTTGAGAAAGCGGTCGGGGCCATATTTTGTTTTCCCGTATTTGCGTTTCTGATGTCGCACCACCTTCTCCCCAATCTTTGTGAAACCAGCCCACTTTGCGATCACAGGAATGTACCTGTGCATCTCGCCAAACACCTCGATGCTTTTGACCACATCACTTCGGTATGCTTTCAGTCCACAGTTGAAATCGTGCAGTTTAATCCGGGACATCCTCCGTGTAGTCCAGTTAAAGAAACGGGTTGGAACTGTTTTAGATATGGGGTCATGCCTCTTCTTTTTCCATCCCGAAACCAGGTCGTACCCATCTTCAATAATCAACCTCCTAAGTTCCGGAATCTCATCCGGACTGTCCTGCAGGTCGGCATCCATGGTGATGACAACCTCCCCCTGGCATACAGCAAAACCACAATTCAGTGCGGCAGCCTTGCCATAATTCCGGCGAAATTTAATTCCTTTCAGGGATGGATTGCTCTCCGCCAACCTGGAAATTATCATCCACGAATCATCCCGGCTCCCATCGTCAATATAAATCAATTCATAGCTCAATGCATGCTCTTTCATCACACGATCTATCCAGGCTGAAAGTTCGGGGATAGATTCGGCTTCATTCAGCAATGGGACAACAATGGATAATTGCATCAGATACAGATAAATTGAAGGTTAAACAAACGATTTATCCTCCTTTTTAAGAAAGATAGAAGTAATCAATGAGATTACCGATCCAATAATTAACTGAGAAATAAAACCCATGACAACCATCCAGGTCGGAGACATAAAGAACGCTGTCATCTGCATTGCCTCATCAATCTGCTCTTCGCTCAGCTCCGGGCTTCTTTCCATTGCTTGTTGGCGGCTCATTTCAGCAATTTCCTGGACAAGTTCAGGTGCAATTACAGTAAACAAAAGGAAGGAGAAAATCGATGCAATGATCGCTGCAAAAAGCACAATCATAAAGCTTGTGGAGAATGCTTTTCCATATGACATGAACCCTCCTGGAAGTGACTTCCTATACTCTAGGGTACCCCAAATCATCACGCCTACAAGTAAAACATATCCTATCCAGCTGATACTGGTATTTAGGCTCTGGTCAAACAGGTACAATACCAGGCTGTAAATGACCATAAGAACTCCGGCTGCTATACCCCAGGTAAGGCCGTTCATTGTTACTGATTTTTGTTTTGCTTCCATGTTGTCAAATTTTTATAATCGTAAAAGCAAACATACGAAAAAATCCAGATCGTAAGGAACCAAATCAGTAATTTTTCTACCTTTGCAATGGGTAAGTCTTATACGACCAGCTCCTGTCTAACTCCCCCAGGTTCGGAAGGAAGCAAGGGTACGATGGTCGAGCGGTGCGATATAACGGCTTACCCTTTTTTTATATGTTATTAAAAGTACATCCCGACAACCCCGGAGAACGCCACATCAAAATGGTGGTTGAATGCCTTTTAGATGGCGGAGTTATCATTTATCCAACGGATACTGTGTATGCCCTTGGTTGCGACATTACAAAAAGCAAGGCTGTTGACCGTGTAGCCAGAATCAAGGGAGTAAAACTCGACAAAGCCAATTTCTCGTTAACCTGCAGTTCTCTGAGTCAGCTTGCTGATTATACCCGCCCGATCAACAACCACGTTTTCCGAGTTATGAAACGGGTTCTGCCAGGCCCCTATACCTTCATCCTCAACGCCAACAACAACGTTCCCCGTGTCTTTCAGAGTAAAAAAAAGACAGTCGGAATCCGGAATCCCAACCACCTTGTCCCGATACATCTTGTTGAGCAGCTTGGCAATCCAATCATGACAACTTCCCTCCACCATGAAGATGAGATCATCGATTACCTTGCGGATCCGGAGGATATCTATGAAAGGTTTAGCAACCTGGTTGATGTTGTGATCGACTCGGGTTTTGGCGGACTAATTCCATCAACGGTAGTGGATTGTACTTCCGATGAAATTATTATTGTCAGAGAAGGGCTGGGGGATCCGGGGTTGTTGGAATGATACCGGATGAATATTGTTTGTTGCTTTTTGATTTTTAAATTAAGAGTTGTATTTTTGCACGCTCAAACGAGGTTGACTCGCTAGCTCAGTTGGTAGAGCATAGCCCTTTTAAGGCTGGGGTCCAGGGTTCGAGTCCCTGGCGGGTCACGAAATGAAGTACGAAGAATAAGGGGCTGTCTCGATGTTAGAGGCGACCCCTTATTTTTCATTTAGTACCGGCGGGATCCTTTTATTTAATAACCACCAGCTTGTTAACAAAAAGCTTTGTTTCTGTTTTTATAACAACCTGGTAAAGTCCCGGAGAAGCCGATCCGATTTCGATCTGGTATTCAGCTTGTCCCTCAAGAATCTGGTGGAGGATTACCACTCCATTGAGATCCGAAACAGACAATTCCAAGCGTAGATCCTTCATCCCGGCAGGAACAAGGGTAAATGAACCAGTAGTCGGATTTGGGTAGATACGGAGTCTGCTGCTTTGAAGTTCATTCAAGCCAACCGGATACGGTGATTGGGTAACAGTTACAATTTGTGGAGAAACTGTACTGCCTTCAATGGTAATTGTGGCAATTCGTTCTGCCATCGTAGTATTCTCTGAATAGCTGGCAAAAATAGTATCGTCACTGCTACCCGATTCGGTAACTGTACACCAGAGTGCATCACTTGAAGCAGTCCAGTCGACATTGGAAGTAACGTAAAACTCCGTTTCACCCACCGGGGCTGTCACATCCTGGTTTACCGGCAGGACACCCAGAGATGGGGTTGTAACGAATTGAAATGATGCGATCCTGGTTTTCCGGGATCCGCCGGAACCAATATATTGTGTAGTATACCAGAATGTTTCATCATCAACCGGGTCGACACACATCTGCGAGTAATCACCCCAGCGGTTTGCCCCATTCTGGGAGTTGACACTGCTAAATATTGTATCTTCAGGAATATCCAGGATCCCTGTTGCGTTGGCATACTCTGCTGGTGACTGACCTGCATATCGAATGCTTGGATTCAATTCGGTACTTGAGATAGAGTAGCCCAGAGCAATTTTGTCGCTTCCGTTCAGCATGATGCTTCCCATCCAACGACTATCCGTGTCGGGAGCATAGGTTCCCTGCTGGCGAACAGACCAATCGCCGGTTGTACGGCGCAGTTCATACCAACGGATGCCTGCGAGCCCGGTAGCATCGACTTTAACAGAATGGCACAACACCATCGTCTCGTAGGTGCCGAAATTCCGGTATTGCGGAACATTCATGACAACCTGGGGGATCCCATCGAGTTTCTGTCCGGTACCTTTCTTTGGGATGTTATTCCATGTTGGTCCGAAATTGGCGTTAAAGGGATCTACTTCGATCTGTTGAACACGGGTAAATGTGGAATTTGACGGAGTAGTCCAGTCAACGTCAAGTTCATAGACCCAAAGTTGGTCGGAACCTCCTCCTATTGCGTCATCGTTGAAGGCAATAAAGAGTCCGGGAGACCCTGCAGGAGCAAAATCACCGTCATTATCGAGAGGAGGAACACACATGAATCCATCCGATGATGCAGGTCGCCAGGGATTGTTGAAGCCTACCAGCAGAGCTGTTCCACCGGATAGCATCGGTTCACGCTCCATGACATAAATATCGTTTCCGTTATTGTTGTTATCACCCATATAGTAGCCATCCTGCCAGATGCCGAATTTCGGATAATCAGGGAATCCAGCGACCTGGAAAGAGTACTGGTGCCAGGTTCCGGTGGGATCATTCGTTGTGGAAACAGCTAAAAGGATGTATTTGGTTGATCCTAAAGAAAACTCCTGAACCACCCAGCGATCAGCTTGTTCATCATATAAAATGATCGGGTCCCCATCGTTTCGGTTTGCGCCGGGAACACTTCCGAAAAGCTGGTTCAGGTTAGTTGGTCCGGCAACCAGGTTGCCGGTTTTATCGTAAATCGCATAAGCACAGTTGATGGTTTGCATGTAATGGTTGGGGCCCGCTGTCCCGCAATCGTCAGGAGGATAGTAGGGTGAGTTTTGACCATTAAAATTGACAATAGGCGACCTGCCTACATGTATGCTTTTCCCCATCTCTTTTTGCCAGGCAGGATCGTCTCCCTTCGGAAGAGCTGTTGATTCAAAAGGATAGCTCCTGTATTTCAGACTTTCATTAAACTGCTTTTCAAGTGATTTCTTCTCAATTGACTGGTACTCCTCCAGTGTCATGGGAGGAAGGTCACGCAATGGTTTGCTGACACCATAATAGGTTCCATTAACGACTTCAGTGGGGTTTACTGAAATTTTCTGAGCCTGGCTGGTACCAATGAATAATGAGAACAACAGAGAGATTAAAAGAGTGGTCGTTTTGTTCATAATGGCCGGTTTAATAGTGAATTGGTTGATGGAGCAAAATTAGATATTTAATCAATACATCTTAATATTTACATACAAAAGTTGACAAAGGAACCGGGGAAACTACCTCAGAGGGATCTGAGAGAACACAGGACTGCATCATCCACTTCACTGATCTGTCGGATCAGCCGCTGGATTTCCTGCCTTGAAAGCGATGGACAGGTGTTAATGCCCCGGGCTATGGTAAGCGATTGATGAACCAGAGATCCCGCAACCTCAAGCAAAGCCCTCTGCTGCTGCCTGTCAGGATCTCTTCTGTTCCTGATCTCCTGAAACTCGTTAAAACGATCTATCGCATCCCTGAGAGAGGTTGAGGATTCGTTGTACCGCGTGATCTCAATATTGCATTTAATATTAACCACATAATCGTAGTAATTCCGGTAGATACGATAGATCTCTTCCCTGTTCGCATGAATACCCTCAGCCCTTTTCAGTGTTCCTTCCGCCCTTTCATCTTCATCCTGAGAACAATATAGGATGAGGCTGTCGGAAAAGTTGTAATAAATTGTTCCATGACTCCCTCCATCAATAAACTGATCGTGGGTGATGGGATAGTCACGAAGTTGCCAGATGGGATCAAATGGCATATGAGATTCAATCAGGCTGTCGGGCGGTGTCATAAAATAGAAAGTATCAAATCGTTTGTGGTATCTGCCATTATCAACATACCCGCTCCCCCATGTTGGATCGAAAAGAAACCAGTTGTCATCAATTCTGGCGACATTCCAGGCATGACCAAGATCATTCTTCAGCCGCCCTTCAATCCTGTTATAGCCATGAACTGTGATTGCGGGAACCCCCATTCTGTTGCATACTGCAGTAAAAACTTCAGCATACCCCTGACAAACCGCTTTTTCGTTCTTCATGGTATAAAGAACAAATTCATCCATGCTTTCAAAACGGTTGAGGCTCTCAATGTGATTAAAATCGTAAATGATATGGGAAGCCAACCATGAAAAGAGCGCCTTTACTCTCTCCGTTTGATCGGGAAACCGATTTTTCAGGTAAAGGCCAAAGTCTTCAGGAGAGGCTGTAACATCCGCAGGGATAGACAGGGCCAGTGAGTCGGAATTCCAATCCTGGGAGAAGGCTCCGGATAAAAAAAGAACTCCTGTTATCCAGCAAATGAGCAATCGTCTGAACATCATGTAAAATAATCTGAAAGATAAAACGTAGAGTTCCCGTATGTATAACGCCGGTTACTCTTCTACATTTTGTTTCTGCTTCAGTTTTTTCGCATAATAGATAGATATCCCGATTGAGATCATGGCCAGGAATAGAAACGCTACGATCCGGTAGATGATCTCGACTTTTGCCAGGTCGATTGAAAACAGGTAAATAGCAGTTGCTATAAATCCTGCCAGGGCCATCCACCGATATTTCATACTTTTCAGTATCAGGCTCAATCCAAAGAAAACCACACCGGCTAGCGTCCAGGAGAGCGTGACCCAAGGTCCTGGAACAGCTTGATAAAGAGCATAAAACGTTGTGAAGAAGAGCATCAAAAGATACGTATTCCGGATTAACTCTGTTTCAATATTCAACCGTTTCTTCTGCCAGTTGATCACGCGAACGGATAAAAAAGCTACCAGGGGAAATGAGAAATTAATCAGGTTGTTGGATTCGGATGTTGCCAGGTAGCTGATCAGAATCGTCAGAATTAGAAAGACATTCATCACAATAATTATTCTGGAGCGGTACCATATGGCAATGGAGACCACCAGAAAGCTTTGGATCGACAGAAGTAAATATGCCCGTGGGAAGTAATACAACCCATAAATCGTTATGCTTATGGCAACAAAGCCATATAGTGCATATAATGCGGGAGAATATTTCCATATTGAAAACCGCTTCAGGATTACAGAATAAGGGATACAGAACAATGTGATTGAGATGAACAACCAGATATAATCATTTGGAAAGAAAGCCACCACCCAGATCCCAAGCAGGGCTGTAAATAAGAATCCATTCAAGAGGATGGCAACGAGGATAATCCGGTCAGGAAATTTTTCAGTTCGAGGTATCAGAGCTGTCAGCGAGAAAATTCCTGCACAGGCCAGCAGATAAACATAACTGTACTGATGCTCCGAAACTCCCTGAAAAGGGTTTCCTACCAGCGGATTGTTAAGGATCCACATCAGAAAGATAAAATAGGACAGTAAGATTGCAATGATCAGGATCCGGTACCAGCCAAACCTGAAAAAAAGATAGAGTACGCCTGCCCCTGCCAGTGCCAGTACAGGGAACATTATGTGAGTGGTATCACTGACAACTGCAGTGGTAACTGCCATGATCAGGGCCAGAGATGCATAGAACTCGGAGTTATTCCTGGCTGCCATAAAGAGCTGTAGCACAATGACTGTAATAAGCAGGGCTAATCCAACGCCCATCCATGGGATCACAGGATTGGCCGTAAAAAAATGCAGCCGTAATGTAACATAGAACAAAAGCAGTTGCCCGAATACGCCAAATAAAAAGGACATGTATGAATAGGACTTTTTCAATCCTCTTGAAAGCGCCAGGATCCCTCCAACCGAGGCATATCCGATAAGAGCAGCCAGCAAGGGCTGCTGAATATTAGACATGTACTGAGCCAGAAAGATGATACCAAACAGCAGGACGATATTTCCAAGCCACGCAAGGCCAAACTCTCCGATCCTGGACTCAAGCAAGGATTCTTCCGAACCACCTTTATTCACAGAGAATCCGGGCATCATGACCTCATCTTCTTCCGGTTCCTGTCTATACTCACCCATCTTAATCCGGGTTTCGAGCATTTCGAGCCTGTTTTCCATCTTATCCAGGCGCTGCCGGATGTCAACGAACAATTCTCCTTCCTGTGAGTTTATTTCTGGCATAGAACCTCCGTATTAACTATTAACCATAGTAATTTTACTTACATGAAATTGTAAACACAAGGCCGATCTTATAGAAAATCAAGAGGTGGCTACTCCACTGTCTCTTCATGCTTTTTCCATGGGGGTAGCAACCAAAGCAAGAACGTCAGGATTGCAAATGGAATCAAGAACCAGAACCAGGCCATGAGGGTTCCTTCTGCGCCGATAAAGTTATTCTTGTAGGCTGTAAATCCGTAGAAACTTTTTGAGAATAACTGACCTCCGATCACAACATTCCACCGCATGAAAAATATCCCGAACAGGACAAGGATACTGATTACAAAATAGATAGTTCGCCGCACCTTCTCCGCAGGTTTGTAAAACTGAAATACAGCGAGGGTGACCAGCGGGACAAGGGTTCCCAGAAATATTTGAAAAATAAACATGCTCACGAACAGCTTGCCGTTGACAAGAAGATGCAGGATATCGAATGATTCTTCTGCTTCATAGATCCGGTGAACCTGATCCAGGGCCTCCAGTGCAAAGTCCATGATCAGGATATAAAAAAGAAACTTGGCAATGGTATCGAGGGTATTGATATCACTAGCAACCTTTCTGATCTTTGAGACGATCATATAGAGCATCATCACAAGAGCAATGCCGGAAACCATGGCAGAGAAGAGAAAAATAACCGGCATCAGGACGCTCGACCACCAGGGGTTTGCTTTGATAGATCCAAAGATAAAACCCACGTATCCGTGAAGCAAAAATGCAGAAGGGATACCTATAATTGTAATGATATATCCAGCCTTGTCGTCAAAACGCAGGGCTTTTGGAGAAAGATCCCGTGACCCAAGTGTCAGCATCTGGTACATTAACCGCTTAAAACCCTTTGCCTGTTTAAGCCAGATGATCATGTCGCGCCGGTAGTCAAACCATATCTCCAGAAGGAGGACTACCATCAGGTACCACAGATAAACAAATCCAAATATGGCCATTGCCGATGTGGGATTTGGTGTCATCATGATCTCGTATGCTCTTAAGGGTTGTCCGAGATGGCTGACAAGCGGCATTACGGCAATGAGAAGAAATGACAATGCCGTGAGCAGAGCGAGATGATATGTTGGTCTCAGCACTTTTACATTAAAGACCCGTTCAAGGGATGCCAGGATAAATGCGCCGGCAACTAATCCGGTAATGTATGGATAAAGAACAATCAGGACACTCCAATACAGCTCTACCTCATTCGGATAGATAAATCCCTGAACCTGGGTGAGTACTTCATAAAGACGTTGAAAATGATGTTCCATATTATCTCACCTCCTCTTCTAACGCGTTATAGTAAAGTTTAGGGACAGTATTTAAATGTGGTTTCAGAACCCTGACAGAGTGGTCCTTTGTAAATTTTACGAGGTCACTATTCGGATCATTCAGATTTCCGAAAATCCGTGCGTTTGTCGGACATACTTCAAAACAGGCGGGAAGTAATCCTTTTGTGATGCGATGGTAGCAGAGGGTGCATTTATCCACCACGTGCTCCGTGGGATGCATATAGCGGCAACCGTAAGGACAAGCCTGGATACAGTACCCGCAACCAATGCAATAACTTTTGTCGACAAGGTTCACTCCGTCTGGAGTCTCGTAAGTCGCCCCAACAGGGCAAACCTGGGTACAAGGAGATTTTACGCAATGGTTACACATTTTGGGGACGAAGAAGGACTTGAAAATTTCTTCATTCGGCACCGTTTGTATAAATCCATCGATGCCACCGTTTGGCGATTCGACTTTCACGGTGCCGTCGTTCCGAACGGTATACTGTTCCACCCAATTCCGGAAATAGAAAGGTTCGGGAGGGACCGGGTTCTCGGCCTTACAGGCAATCGCGCAGTTACCGCAGCCAATGCATTTTTCTATATCGATTCCAATTCCATACCAGGGTTTGTCTCCTGTTGGCCTCTCGGTAGCCAGAACGACTCCGCTAAAGGGTTTGATCAGCGTAGTGGCAACCACGCCTCCTGCAATAGCCACACTGGTCTTCAGGAAAGAGCGGCGGGAGGATTTTTCTTCGTTTCGTTTCATGGTGAGTGGGAATAATGACATTCAACACATCTGATAATTTCGCCGGTCTCTTCATAAATAAAATGGTTGTGCTCATTCACATTCACCATATGGACCGCAGAGAAATCTGTCGAATCACCCGAAATTTTAATACGGGCAGCATGCAGGTCGTGACACCTGGCACAGCTCTCCCGTTCAACCGGGCGCTGTAGTTTGAGCGAATCGGGATAGTTTTCCGAATCGGCCATTTTAGAGTACATCGCATGTTTGAGAGCCGGTCCGTGGCAGCCTTCACAGGCCAGGGTTGCATGAAATCCGAAGGAGAGCTCTTCAGCTACATCTGCGTGACATTCCTTACAGGCTTCCCTTCCTGCATGCTTTAACTGATCTGCAGCAGCGTCGTCCATGGCCGTAGACCGGTAATGTCCAAACTCCCCAAAAGAGGCAGGAATCAGGAGATAACGCGCCAAAAGGAAGATAGCAAGAAAGATTACAAATGCAACAAGAAGTCGTTTGATTTGATCTGGCATAGGAACACCTCTTTTTTATTAACCTATGCAAATATATATATAGTACAGTCTGTTTTAACTGGTGTGAAAAATTTAGAATATATCTAAATTAAATAGGTTTCATAGTTAATAAAGTGTATTTTTGAATAAATATAAAAAGATGGATATGACAAAACATATACACTTTCATCGTCTTGGTAGTTTTTCAATCTGGGGTATATTCTGTCTGTTGACCATGACCATGTTTGCCTGTTCAAAAAAGTTTATGGTTATTGAAAATCCTCCTTCCCAACCACCGGCAAGAGTACTTGAATCTCCCCCGAGGGTAGCACTGGTGCTTGGTGGAGGAGCATTTCATGGGATGGCGCATGTTGGTGTTCTCCAGGTTCTCGAACATGAAAATATTCCTATCGATCTTATTGTCGGGACCAGTGCGGGGAGCATGGTTGGTGCCCTCTATGCCGATTATCCACACATTGATTCTCTGGTACCGCTGGTGAATGCTACGACAGAGAAAGATGTATTTGACTTTTCCCTGTTTCGCTCAAGCGAAGGGTTTGTTTCCGGTAAACGACTGCAATCTTATCTGACAGAGCATCTGCATCACTCTACTATCGAAGACCTTCCTATTCCTTATGTAGCAGTTACTACAGATATGATGAAAGGCAAAATTGTTGCATTGACAGCCGGGCCCATTGCACCCTCAGTGAATGCCTCCTGTGCTATCCCATACATTTTTGAGCCGGTAAAGATGTATGGCACGATCTTTTCTGACGGAGGTGTTCTGGACGCTGTGGCAACGGATGTTGCTGCTGCGTATCAGCCCGATGTCATCATTGCTGTGGATGTAATGGCTGACTTTGATACAGTCCCGGTTTTTAAGAATAAAAAACACGTTGTTTTGCGGGCCTATTCTGTTGCTGCCCATAAACTGAAGGAAGAGAGACTTCCCCTCGCCGATATATTAATCTCTCCCGATCTTAAAGGGATGCCCCTGATGAGCAGTAAGGACAATGAAAAAATGTTCAATGCCGGGATCAAAGCTGCAACTGATGCACTACCCGCAATCCGTAAGATCCTGATTGAGAAGGGGATTATTCACTAATACCGAAATACTATCGTTTAGAGAAAAGTAACTTTGTTATAATACCGACATTTTCCTGGTCGCGGCAATCACGCCATCGAGTCGGAGCGAAAATGTCAACAACCCATGAATACCCGGAGGAGGTGAAAACTCAATCCCATTCATCCCCGATTGCAATTCAACCGTGATTCGGCTAATGATTCTCCCCGTCATCTCGGTAATGATAATCTCAGCACCGTTAATAAGAGGATCACGGGTGACTTCAATAAGAATTTCCGTTTTTGTCATGAAAGGATTTGGTCGGTTCTGATGCAGGATCACGCCCCACTCTTTCAGCAGATGGCCTTCAATGCCTACCGGGTAAAGGGAGAATTCATCGCAAAAAAGACTTTCAACGCCATTTAAAACATTTGCTACACTGAAATAGCAGGTTTTATTCGGATCCAGATTCTCGATAAAAAGTTGACTGGTGCCAGTAAAGGTATAGATCGTGTCGAAGTTGAGGGATCCAGAGCCCTTTGTCCGTATCCCAACCCGGTAGTGCTGATACGCAGTATCGGCTCCTGAAAGGTAGATTTCCATGGCATCCCCGTCAAAAACAAAGTCGGGGTTTGGAGATGGAGGAGCAATAGCCAGCCAACCCAGGTTGACACCGTTTGTGATGGTATTCCTGCTGAGGTATCCGGGATCTACAAAGAAGCTGTCGATAACGCCGTCGGGAGGAATACTGAGGTCCAGTCCCAGGATATCATCCGATGTGTGCTGTCGGTCAGGCGGGGTTCCGGATCCGTTTCCATGTTCATTTTGTGAACAAAACCGAATTGCCGTATATCCCTTCTGTCTGAAAGGAATATGGTCCCCACTCCTGCCTGTACGGTCTTCAGATATGATGAGGTTGATTGTCATGGGTGTTTCAATCAACGGATTGATCAATTCCTCCTGGTGCATCACCATATACCTTCCAAGTTGCTTATGCGGGGACACTCTGGCCGAGTCATTTGACACAGAGTAAGAAAAAAGCCTTACATGGGTACTATCTATGTGATTGTAATAGGGACAACTTGGTGGAGATGATGTCATTCCACAGATGATTCCCCCAACAACGTCGTTGTTGAATACAGCCCTGATAGGGACATCATTATCCAGCATCCATTTCGACAATGCCTTGGCCCCATAAAGGCCCTGATCTTCCCCGGTAAGGCAGGCAAAAACGATGGTATGATCGAAAGCATACCTGCTCATGATGCGGGCAAGTTCCATTACCAGCACAGTTCCCGAACCATTATCGTCCATGCCGGGTGAGTAGCACGCTGTGTCGCATACGCCCTGGCATCGTGTGTCAAAATGGCCTTGAACAATCATGATCTCTTTATTCGTAGTATCAAGTCCGGGCAGGATCGCCAATACATTACGATGCCAGGATTGCCCACAAACATTCTGCTGAAACTGGTTGTAGGTTATAACGAGTCTGTTCTCACTGGCAGCGCTGTATTCTAAGAATTTCTGATGAATCCACCGGCGAACTGCTCCGATCCCCTTTGTTTCAGAAATCGTATCGGAGCCTGTATTCCTGTTAAAATAGGCATCGATGTGCTGGAGATAGGCAATCATCGTATCCTTTGACACCTTGTTGACCACTGCTTGAAGTATGGAGTCAGGGTTATTGATTACCACACCCGGAGTATAAGCTGCCGGATCATAGTTCCCTTTCAGCACCTCGATGGCTTCAGGATTTGTGATTGTGATATTGAACTGAGCAACTGAGCCGGCTGTGATCATCAAGCCAGTCAGGAACAGGAGAACCTTATTCATGATTACAGTTTTATAACAGAGCCTGACCCAGAGATATGGGTATTAATTACCGGGTCTCCTTTGTAGCTGACATTTCCACTTCCGGAGATTGTAACATCCAGGAGTTTTGTCACCCATGCTGTCACATTGCCTGCACCGCTGATGTTGACAAACGTAGTATCAGACTCGACACCAACAAGCTCAACATTACCACTTCCACTTATCTTAATCTCCTGGTAATTTACACTCCCTGATGTGGCCTCAACATTCCCCGCCCCGCTGATATTCACATAAAGCTCATTCCCATACAATTCCGAAACCGAGACGTTTCCACTACCACTGATCGAGATGGTCTTTAGGGAATTCAGCCATGGGGTATCTACTAAAATATCACCCGATCCACTGACAGTCAGGACCTTAATTGCAGGTCCTGCTACAAAGATCTTAATCGGTTCATGAGTTCCTATAACCACTCCATCTTTATATCTGATCGTTAATGTATTGTTTGAACCAATAACTGTTTCAAGGATATCCAGCATATTTTGCTGAGCCATGACTTCCAGGTAATCGTTGGAATCAGGTGAAAAGAAGACGGTTGCATCAATTGCAAGACTAATCCCGGTAAAACCTGTTACATTTCTGACCTGAGATACGACTTCGCCTTTACCTTTGACTTTTTCGCAGGAGAAGAAGCCAGCCAGGCAAGCTATCAGAATTAAAAACCCAATCATATTCTTCATAGGAATGAACTATTTGTTTCTAAAAGCAAATGTACATAAAAGAGGAAGTTTTTGGAAATTTTAATTAAAAATTGACTTTCAGCGAATTAAGTCTTATATTTAACCCGAAAAAATATATCCTATGAAAAAACTTCTCGTATTATTCGGAGTGATCCTGATCCTCCCGTGGCAATTAATAAGTCAGGAAAGCGAGTACGTTTCAAAGCAAGAACTGCAGGCTGAAAAATCCCAGATCCTGAGGTCAATTTATTCGTTGAACAAAAACAACAAGGAGTTGCAAGCCATCCTGTTGTTTGAGGTGCGGGCCAACGACAGCCTGGCAGAACTGGTTACATTGCAATCGGCGGACATGAAGGCACAAAAAGAGTTATTGCAAAAGCTGGAAGCTTCTCAAACCGATCTTGACAGCCGGTTGATGACCCAGCGGAAATCGGGCACACTGATGGTCATTCTCATTCCAGCCGCACTGTTCCTCTTGTTTCTCCTGCTGCTGATCTGGCTGATCATCTTCAGGCACCGGACACTTTCAGTCCTGAACCATGTGGATGACCGGCTAAATGAGTTATCCAAGAAGAATGATGATCGATGGCTGCACTACGAGCAACAACAAAATGCTTTCAGGGCAGAACTGAACACTTCTGTGAAACAGGCAGAAACCCGTTTTCAGAAATTATTCTCAGAAACAGAAGAAAAACTTCAGAGAATTGAGACCATAATTAAAGAAGACCAATCCTCCCACGAAGTAAGACATAATGAGAGTCATAAGGAATTTGAAGCATTCAAAGGAAGTCTGCAGAAAGGGTACGATTCCCTCACAGCTGATCTGACTAACCTGAAAGAAGAACTTTCGGCCACAGCCAAAGAGTTCACAAGCAAGTTAAAGGAGATCATCAAAAAACATCCGGGATGATGTTAATCTAACGGATTAGCTTTGAGATTTCTTCGATTTTAACGGAACAATCCCTGCCATCTCGCCAAGGACGTTCACCAGGTCGGAACCCTCCGGAACGATAATTTTGGCATTCTCCTGAAGGGCTGCTTCTACCATTTGGATCTTCCTGAGTACCTGGGCATTCCCGATAAAGTACTTTTCGGCTGCCTCATTTACAAGCTGGATCGCCTGTGCATCTCCTTCAGCCCTTAAAATAGCTGCTATTTTGATCCCTTCCGCCTTGCGGATCTCCGCACGTTTCAACCCATCGGCCTGGGTTTCCTGGGCAGTGGCAAAGTCGACTGCCGCAATCTTCTCATTCTCTGCTTTTACGATCTTATTCATTGTCTCCTGGACATCTTTAGGTGGATCGATCTCCTTTAGTTCAGTGCGAACGATCTCAATACCCCAGTGAGCTGTTTCATCAAGAAGGGTACCGTGCAACTCTTTGTTGATCTTACCCCGCTCGCTGTTTGCCGACTTCAGAGTCATAGTTCCAATGATGTTCCTCAAGGTTGTACGAGCCAGGTTAACAATCTGGTATTCTATCCGGTTTACATTGTACTGGGATGCTTTAACACTCACCTCATCATCTTTGATTTTGAAATAGACCTGGGCATCCACCTTGGCATTCAAATTATCGTTGGTGATGATCTCCTGAGGTTCAGCATCAATCATTTTCTCTGTAATATTGATCTGGTACATTTTGTCAATACCCGGGATAATCCATGAAAATCCAGGGCTTGCGAAATGATGATACTTTCCGAAACGTTCCACCAAACCTCTGTGGGTTGGCCTGATAATCCGGATGCCGGCAAAAAACAGAAGGAGGATAACGGCAATAATAATTGCCCATGCAATTCCTGTCATAGGTACTTGGGTTTTGAAGGGTTTACACTAACTTTGCACTGATTTTAGTCACAAACATACAAATATATATCAATACAAGCAACACAATCACAGAACCCAAATCAAAATTATTCCAATGAAAAAGTTCATTACACATTTCTCAATTCTGGTGCTGGCCATCGGTTTCTTTACAGGTTGCAACCAGGAGAATCGAACCGCAGAACAAATTACCTTCGACTCACTGATGCAAGCCAAAATATCAGAGTTTGCTGTCGTACAGATTAAAACAGACCTTTCTGTTCTAACTGAAAACGAGAAAAAAATGATCCCGATGCTGATCGAAGCTGCTCAGATCATGGACAACTTATTCTGGCAGCAGGCCTTTGCAGAGAATAAGGTAACATTCCTCGATAGTTTGACCAATACAGATGCCAGAAAATTCGCAATGATCAACTATGGTCCCTGGGAGCGGTTGAACGGGAACAAGCCTTTTCTACCTGGTTATGGAGAGAAACCAGCCGGAGCAAACTTTTATCCTGAGACGATGACTAAGGAGGAGTTCGAGATGATGGATAACCGGGATAAAACAAGTCAGTATACCCTTATCAGGAGGAATGAGGATGGTAGCCTGAGAGTTGTATGGTATCACGAGGCATTTCAGGAACAGGTTGAAAAGGCTGCAACATTGTTGAGATCTGCGGCAGAGCTGGCTGAGGATGAAGGCCTGAAGAAATATCTGGGACTTCGAGCAGAAGCGTTGGTAACTGATTCCTATTATGATTCAGATATTGCCTGGATGGAGATGAAAACCAACACGATCGATATTGTAATTGGCCCTATAGAAAATTATGAAGACAAATTATATGGCTACAAAACTGCTTATGAGTGTGCCGTATTGGTAAAAGACAAAGAGTGGAGTCAGAAGCTTGAGAAATTTGCTGCCTATCTCCCCATATTACAGGAACAGTTACCCGTGGATGCCAAATACAAAATGGAAAAGCCTGGTACTGATTCTGACCTCAATGCCTATGATATCATATACAGCGCAGGGGATATGAATGGTGGAAGCAAGACCATTGCCATTAATTTACCAAACGATGAACTGGTACAGATGCAAAAGGGAAGCCGTCGTTTGCAGCTGAAGAATGCCATGCGTGCCAAGTTCGACAATATTCTTGTTCCGATCGCCGGAGTGCTGATCGATTCTGCACAGCGTGATAACATCAAATTTGATGCATTTTTCAGCAATGTAATGTTTCATGAAGTGGCACACGGTTTAGGGATCAAGCAAACCATTACCGGAAAAGGGAATATCCGTGAAGCACTGAAAGAGAAATACAGTGCCTTCGAGGAGGCAAAGGCAGATGTGCTCGGTCTCTTTATGGCGGTGAAGCTGATTGAAATGGGTGAAGTCACGGGTATCACGCCCGAAGATTGCTATGTCACCTACATGGCAGGCATGTTCCGTTCTGTTAGATTTGGGGCAGCCAGCGCTCACGGCAAAGCCAACATGATGTGCTTCAACTTCTTTAGTGAAAAGGGAGCATTCGAACGTTCAGAAAACGGAACGTACTTGGTCAATTTTGAAAAGATCAGGGAAGCTATGAACGAGTGGGCAGCGATGGTATTAACATTTGAAGGCGACGGAGATTACGATGGCGCATCTGCGTTCCTCGAACAACATGGTGTGATCAGTTCTGAACTTCAATCCGAACTCGACCTGCTGAAATCAAAACATATCCCTGTGGATATTGTGTATGATCAGGGAGTTAGCGTGCTGGGACTTGCAAAGTAGGAAATTAGGAAATTAGGGTCAGACTCCAGCGGTTCTTCATCGCTTTCATCACCCCATCACATCCAAAATGACCGACAACAAATCTCAAATCACAGATCCCGGCCAATTTATTGAGCTTGTTAACGCTTTCCGGGTGAGCCGGATCATATTGTCGGGTGCTGAACTAAAGGTGTTTGACTTCCTTTTGAAGCCAGGCAAACATTCATCCGAACTGGCTACCATCCTGGGAACAGACCACCGGGGCACAGACAGGTTGCTCAATGCATTGGTTTCGATTGGGTTGCTCGTCAAAGAAAACGATCTGTTCTTAAATACACCTTTCTCCGACAAATTTCTTATCTCCTCCTCCCCTGCTTATTTGAGCGGACTCGCTCTGACAAACCATACCTGGAAAACATGGAGTACACTAACCGATGCAGTAAAAATGGGTACATCTCTCTACTTTGAGGATCCTATCAACGAACGACCGGAGGAGTGGCAACAGTCGTTTATCGCGGCTATGCACCGGCGTGCCGGCCCTCAGGCTGTTGAAGTAGCTGATGCTCTGGACCTGACCCGGGTGAAACGGATACTTGACGTTGGGGGAGGTTCCGGTGCTTTTACGATGGAATTCATCAGCCGGAACCCTGACATGACAGGAGTCGTGTTTGACTTACCGAAGATTGTCGCGATTACAGAGAAATACATACGCGATGAGAGATCCGCGATACGCGATGAGAGATTTGCGAGACGCGATGCGCGAAATGAGAATAGCGGATCACGGATCGCAGACCGCGTATCTGTCAGATCAGGAGACTATCTGAAAGATGATTTCGGCTCCGGCTACGACCTGGTCTTTATGTCGGCCATTATCCATATCAATTCGCCTGAAGAGAATATCCTTCTGATCAGAAAAGGGGCAAAGGCTCTGAACCCTGGCGGACAACTAGTAATCCTGGACCATATCATGAGCGAAGATCGCACTGAGCCTACGGTTGGTGCTATTTTCGCAATCAACATGCTGGTTGGAACGAAACATGGTGATACCTATACTGAGAACGAACTCAGATCCTGGATGCTGGATGCCGACTTGAAGGATATATCCGTGATCATGACACCGGGCGGGGTGCAGCTGATGAGAGGGATAAAAGACGTGAGATGTAAGACGTAAGGCGTAAGACGTAAAAGGTAAAAGGTTAGGAGTACGAAACTCATCGCTAATCCCTAATCCCTAATCGCTATTCCCTTTCCCCTTTTTAACTGATTTTGAGAAAAATAACGTAAATGCATTTATTTGTTGTATCTTTGCAAATCCTTTTGAAAGATTGTATCTCAATCTGTTTGTAATCTCCTCACCTTTACAACTCAGCAAGTCCTACAGTTTTTAGAAAGCTTTTCGGAGTGGCTCCATCACGGACTCCCTTCCGAAGCAAGATTATTATATACTATCTAATACCAAAACATTAAATGAAATTTGAACAACTAACTCTTATTGAACCTTTATTACAAGCTATCCATAAGAAAGGGTACCTGAACCCGACACCAATCCAGGAAAAAACAATACCAATCATCTTGCAGGGACAAGATCTGTTTGGCGTTGCACAAACAGGCACCGGAAAAACCGCTGCGTTTGCACTCCCAATACTCCAACTACTTACTACCGACAGAGACCGTAACCAAAGAAGAGACGTAAGGGCGCTCATCCTTGCTCCAACACGTGAACTAGCCTCCCAGATCAGCGAAGAGTTTTATGTCTACTCCAAAGGACTTAACATCAAACTTCTGACCGTATATGGCGGCGTGTCACAACGCCCCCAGACACAAGCGTTGCAAAAAGGCATCGATATCATGGTTGCTACGCCCGGAAGACTTCTTGACCTGATCCACCAGGGCTTCATCAACCTGAACAGAATCGAATATTTTGTTCTGGATGAAGCAGACCGAATGCTCGATATGGGATTCATCAACGACATCAGGAAGATTATTGCCAAGCTTCCTTCCCGCAAACAAACAATGCTATTCTCTGCCACTACTTCACCGGAGGTCAGGAATATGGCATCGTCAATCCTTGTTAACCCTCAAACCGTTAACCTTGCTCCTGTTGCATCTCCACCTTCTCTGGTTTCACAGAAGGTTTACCATGTTTCACAAGAGAACAAGAAGCTGCTTCTAGCCCACCTCCTTCAGGATGAATTGGTGAAACAGGCTCTGGTCTTTACACGAACCAAACGTGGCGCCGAGAAAGTGGTGAAAGACCTGACGCGTCAGGGAATCAAAGCCGATGCGATTCATGGCGACAAATCACAGAATGCACGTGAAAAGGCACTGAAAGCATTTAAAAACCATAGTATCCGTGTTTTGGTTGCAACAGATGTAGCTTCGCGCGGCATCGATGTGGATAAACTCTCCCACGTGATCAACTTTGAAATTCCCGAGGAGGCAGAAACATATGTACACCGCATCGGACGTACCGGAAGAGCGGAACAACTGGGTGCAGCTCTTTCGTTCTGCTCCGGAAACGAACGCTCCTACCTGAAGAATATTCACAAACTGATCAAGCACCCGATCGATGTCGTTCATTCACACCCGTTTGCTACGATTTTTAAAAACTAAAGAATGAAGATCCTCCTGATATCTCCCGCTGTCAGTAAATCGAAACGAACAGTCAAAGAACTGATGATGCCTCAATTGGCGTTGTACATTCTGGAAGGATTAACTCCCGAAATGCACCAGGTCAAGATTATCGAAGAAGAGGTTCAGCCTATAGACTTTGAAGAGCCCTGTGACCTTGTGGGAATCAGCTGCATGACAGCCAATGCTCCGCGTGCCTATGAGGTAGCAGCAGGATTTAAAGCAAAGGGCAAGACAGTGGTGATGGGCGGTGTCCATCCCACAATCTTACCTGAAGAGACCCTCTTACATGCCGATTCAGTTGTTATCGGAGAGGCAGAAGGGGTTTGGGAGAAACTGCTTGAGGATTTCGCAGCAGGAAATCTGAATAGCCGCTATCACGATCCAGTCCCTGACTTGTCTCGGTATGTGAAAAAAGATTTTACGAAGATTCTTAAAAAGCGCTTGTTCAGTATTGTACCGATCATGACCTCCAGAGGCTGTCCGTATAATTGCGACTTTTGTTGTGTCACCGATCTTTTCGGAAAGACCATCCGTCATATTCCGATTGAAAATATCATTAAGGATATTAAATATTCCGGTTCCCGGAATTTTATGTTCCTTGATGATAACATCATCGGCCATCGAAAATATGCCAAAGAGCTTTTCAGAGCTTTAATCCCTTTGAAGATCAGGTGGGTAGGCCAGGCTTCGATTTCCTTCCTGAAAGAAACAGAGTTGCTTCAACTGGCAGCAGACAGTGGCTGTAAAATCCTGTTCATCGGATTGGAGAGTGTGAACGAAGTACAGATGAAAACCCTGAAAAAGTCGTTGAAAGATAATGCTGAGCTGAGGCAAACCATGAAAAAGATCAAGAAAATGGGAATCCTTATTCACGCCTCCATGATCTTCGGGTTTGATTCTGATACAAAAAAAGTATTCAGAGAGACGGTAAAATTTCTGATTAAAGCCAGGATAAGCACTGTTTCTTTTAATATTCTTACACCTTACCCGGGTACCAAAACATACGACGACCTGAAACGTGCCGGACGCCTGTTGACTGATGACTGGAAATATTACGACCATAATACTGTCGTATTTAGCCCACAAAATATGTCTCCGCTTGAGTTGCAGATTGGGAAAATCATGGCAAGAACCAAGTTCTACCGTAAATTTTCTTTCCTCAGAAGATTACTGGGAAATCTGAAAAGTCCCATCCTGTTTGCTGCGACCAACTACGGACACATGAAGCAAGCCAAAGTGGAACGCCGTCGGTTACCTGGATTAAAGTTGGAGTTGTTTGACCATTATCCCTATATAAATAGCGAAACTTCCAAAAACATCAGGAATCTATAAAGATTTCTCCTTTCATATATGTAACGGCTCTCCCTGATATTTCTACACGATCACCGTTAAACCCGCATCGCAAATCACCAATCCGTTTAGAGAGCTGTCGGGCGGAAAGCTCCGTCTTTCCAAGCCTTTTGGACCAGTATGGGATCAGGCTTGTATGGGCCGAGCCCGTTACCGGATCTTCCGGGATGCCTACCTGGGGTCCAAAAAACCTTGAGACGAAATCCACTGTTTTTCCGGGTGCAGTTACGATTACCCCCCTTGCTTCGGTTTGCATGAGAAGATGCATGTTTGGCTGGATGTTCTCAATCTCTTCCTGCGTTCCATAGACCAGCAAATAGTCTGTCTTACCCTTGAAAACCACCCAGGGCATCATCCCGATCGCTTCAACGAGTTCCAACGGAATATCCACCTGAATCAGCTCATCTGCTGGAAAGTCGAGGGTTAGGAGATCAATTGTACGAGTGACATTGAGGATTCCGCTCCGCGACTGGAATTCGATAACAAGATTCTGAAAATCAAGATGATGAAACAAAACATGTGCCGCTGCCAGG
>Ga0351854_1042_pt1 | contig 26197 bp, 16 predicted proteins | sample BONcelHFGM3001C9_FD_206793 | JGI IMG/M metagenome (GOLD analysis project Ga0351854, IMG submission 206793) | Enriched cells from coal bed in the Powder River Basin, Montana, United States - BONCAT cells FGM rep2 HSBNCT.FGM.300.1.C9 ...
AGATGGAGTGAGCGGAGATTTTGGCAAAGGGATGTGGGAGAATTTGTACATAATTTCGAGGGTAACTAACGACCCGCTTGCAGCCGACGTGCAGGGACTACTTGGTGTGGTGTTTGTATTCGTTTTTTCTTCATTTCTTTTCTTACGTTTACTTTGAATCACTTGGCCTGCATGGTCGGTTGCAAGCTTGTTAGTGGCTTTAAAATTGCGTTAGCAAAAACATTATCTGATTACTATGATTTTTTGTATTGTAACACCTTCTTTACAATTCAACCTGAAATAATAAATGCCTTCGGATAAATTATTTAGGTCAACTAAGAGCTGATGCTTTCCAGCAGATACATTTTCTCTTAGTACCGTTTTAATAACCTTTCCGAAATTGTCTAGTAAGTCGATTTCAACAAGGACATTATCGAGCAATTCAAAGGTTAGATGAGTGAAAAAGGAACATGGATTTGGAAAAATACTGAGTCGGTTTGGTTCTTTTTTGAAGTTATTATTTAGGCCAGTTAACACCCCATTTGAGTCAGTTTTAATAATAACAATGTCATAATCCCATGTCGTGCTTGTGAATATATTAGAGCAAAGAATTATCCCACCATCAGTGGTTGATCTGACAGATCTTGCCCCATCGTATGATGTGTCAGCAAAAGTTTTTCTCCATTCAAGTTCCCCAGTAGAAGAGATCATCTCAAGGAGTATATCACCAGAATAACCAGAAGTTTCTCCTCCCCCAGCAATGAAACCTCCCGATAGTGCCTTATGTACGGATCTAAATTGATTTCCATTGTTAAATGTGCTGGCATATGTCCAGGTCGTATCCCCAATATCATTTGTACGGATAATATATCCATGGGAGTTTAAGTAATTCCCCAATGAATCAAGGTAGCCTCCAAGAACATAGCCATTGTCATCTGTTTGGACTATGGAAAATACCTGTTGAAGATATACATGTTGGTAAATCTTACCCCATATGGAATCTCCCATATTATCAAGTTTTATGAGAAAGATGTATCTGGAATCAAAATATGCAGGAGGATTATCGCAATTCCCGGTTACAATATACCCATTATCATTAGTATTACATATGGCAGTGGCAAATGAAGCCGACGACGTCATCCCCATTGGATGAAAGAATTTTTCCCAAACTTCATTACCAGAGGAATCGATTTTGAGAATCATACAGTAATCATAGAATCTACCAGCAATTATATATCCTTGGTCAGGCGTAACCTCAATAGCATAACCCGTGCGTCCCATAAATTTTTTTGTCCAAATAGTGTCTCCGGTTGAGTTCGTTCGTATTAAATATAAATCGTCGTGGGTAAGGCTTTGGATTGTTCCACAGATGATAAACCCACTATCAGCGGTTTGCTTAAATACTGATTCATATGTATGAGGTCCGTACAAATATTTTTTTGTCCAGAGTGTATCTCCGTATTTATCGGTCTTTACAAAATAACCAAACAGTTGTGGTTGTGTGTAATCATTAGGGGTCAGTCCGCAGACTGCATAGCCCTCATCAAAAGTCTGAATGATCGAACAGCCAAATTTCCATTGATCACTCGGAATGATTTTTTTAAATGTAATTTGACCCTTTGCCGAGAGGCTGATAAAAGCAACTGTCAGGAATAGTAAAAATGGTTTCATGCCATTATATTTTATAGCCACTAACGGCGGCCAGCAGCCGACGTGACGGTTCTTATTGTTGTTCTGTTTGTATTCGTTTCTTCATTCATTACTTGAATTCCGCTTGCTTTGGATCACTTTGGCCGGCATGATCGGTTGCTGGCTTGTTATGAGCAGTGCAAGTCAATAAATAGCCAACCGTTCATGTTTATATTTTCCATTTATGGCATATTCGATAATGTAAAAACCGGGGGCTAAAGTAGAAATATCAATGTTATTTGATATACGTGAAACGTTTTTTATAAGTAGCCCGTTTGAGTTATAAATTTTTACGTTGGTTACTTCTTCTCCATTTGAACAGGTAATAGTTATTTTCTCGTTTGATGGGTTTGGGTAAATTGAACAATGCGTTGAATATGAATGTTTATAAATCCCAATTGTTTCACAAGTTTGTTCAACTTCTTCTTGACTATTACATCCCAAAGCATTGTTGGCAATATATAAATAACCTCCAGGTGATGCCAGATAATTACAGACACTTTCCACTTCACAATTACTTAATGAACTGTTATTATGTATTCTAAGATTAAGAATTGAATTCGCATCAATATTGTCCAATCCCGCTAAACTTGTTAAAACATTATTATAAGAGATTGTCAAATCACCTCCAATAGAACCAAGACTTATAAGAGCAGTCAGATCGGCCAATGAATAATTATAACCCATAAAAACTTGTCCACCTACCGAGGTCAGATTATTCAATCCTTCTAAGCTTAGAAGTGAAAAATTAGCATCTACAAAAAGATCACCACCAACCTTTTTGAGATTCTGAAGGCCAGTAAAAGTTGGTAATTCTGGATTATATGAGATTAATAAACTTCCTGCAATAGAATCAACATTTTCCAGGCCTGATAATGTGTTTAAAGTATCGTTATACCATAAATGTAAAAAACCGCTGATGGTATTTACATTGTTCAATCCTTCAATGTTTTGCAATAAATCACAATATGTAATATTTAGATGCATTGTGGATATAATTCCCTCTAATCCGGATAAATTAGTGATATCACTGCCCCTGATCAATGAATAACCATAAAGATGGTTACAATTAGGATAATCCGATTGAAAGCTATCAATTTCAGATTGAGAATAAAAATAATAATTACCAAAAGGTAGACAGGGTAAAATGATCTGGCAGCCTTCCGCCACCTCAGGAGGAGTGTTGCAACCTGTTGCGTTATTATAAATAGAGACCGCTCCTCCCGGGATCGAAAGGTAATCACAGATATTTTCTATATGGCACATTGACAAAGCAGGGTTATTATTAATTATTAGATCTGCAATTGTCGTGGGATCAAGATTTTCCAATCCCGCCATGCTTTGAAGATTTTCATTACTTGTAACGATAAGATCACCTCCAATAGATAAAACATTTTCTAATCCAGATAAATCTATTAATGCATTTGCCATGATATAAAGGTATCCCCCAATAGAAGTCAGGCTGTTTAATCCGGATAAGGTATTTAAGTTAGAACAGCCGTGTATGTAAAGATCTCCACCAATGTTAGTTATGTCGCATAGACCATTTAGATTGGTGATATCACTATATGATCCACCACCAATTTCAACATCTCCGAGAATATTCGTGCATCCTGGGAAATTAATTTGAAAGCTATCTATTTGAGCTTGTGTTTCCAAAATAATTCCGTCTGGTAAACATGGATGAGAAAATACCATGGCTATATGGAAAATAATTAATCCTAGGAGTAAACTAAATCTTTTCATTCGATAGCTTTATCTTAGTACAATTGCACTGCTCATAACTCACTTCTAGGTGTGGTATTGGGGTTTGTAATTGATTTAAAGTTGGGTTACAGGCGTGTATATATGGTTCGTGCAAGAATGAAAGGGAGTGTGTGGAAGGTAAATAGCAGAAGGAGTAAAACAGACGATGAAATATGGCACGTGTACGACAGGTTGGGGGCAGGGGGGAAACACCCGAATTCAATAAGAAAAAAGAAGGTGAAATGACACCTGTATGTAATTCGCAGAACCCTTCCCATTTCCGAAATCCCTTACAAATCATCAAACGGACTACGAATCCGCTCCAAACTCCGAGAGCTAACATGCGTGTATATCTCAGTCGTCCGACTGCTCTTGTGACCAAGAATCTCTTGGATATACCTGATGTCAACACCCGATTCGTGCAAATGTGTCGCATAACTATGACGTAACCAGTGTAAAGTTACACTTTTTTTTATTCCCGCCAAATAAATCGCTTTTTTTAATACATTCTGAAAACTTCTCGTTGAATATGGCCGCCCCGGCCTGATCCCCTCAAATAAATATACCTTCGGTCGATAATCCTTGTAATACTGACGCAACATCTCAATAAGCTTGACAGAAATAGGAACTACTCGATCCTTACTCCCCTTACCCTGCCGAACCACTAACAACCTCCGCCCCGAATCAATGTCACCAGGACGTAAATTCAGTACCTCCCCACATCGTAACCCACACCCGTAAATGATACTTAACATAATCCGGTGCTTCGGATTTCGTAAAACACCCAATAACCGCCTTACCTCATCCTTGCTCAAAACATTTGGTAAACGATGCTCCAATCGAGGCCTGCTTACCTGCTCCAACTTCAACTCCAAATGCAAAATCTCCCTGTAAAAAATCTTCAAACCGCTTATCGCCTGATTCTGAAACGAAATACTTAAACCCCTTGGAAGTATGTAGTCTTTCGTGAAACGTACCAACTCCCCCTCAGGCTTACTCTCCGGACTGCTGGGCTTGATAAAACGTAAATAGGTCGAAACAACCTCCGAATACCCTCGAATCGTCGATTTACTATACCTGCGATGACGCATCCAGTCCTCCAACGCCTCCAACCAGATAAAATCCTGCCGATCTAAAGGGGCCAGGAAAAAGGTCCCATTGCCGGTAATCCCTTCAACCTTTTTGGTATCCCCTCCCTTAACTATCAAATCAAAACGGCTCCGGTCAATAAATAAATCCGATATCCTGTTCATGTTCCCCTGGGTATCAGCTACATGCCAGCACTTTAATGCCTTGCTCCACGTAGCTCCCGGTAAAGCCCTCACCATATTGATCAACTCCCGGTCATAAAAAAATATCAGCTTGAGACGCCTCTGGCCCTCAACCTCACCATAAATTACTTGTACTGATTTCATCTTAATTCCGTATATCTTATTCCTTATTCCTTATTCCTCATTCCTCATTCCTTATTCCTCATTCCTCATTCCTCATTCCTAATCCCCACCCCCATTAATCAGCTTTACCCCTAAAAAGTAATACCCTCCCTCAAAAATAATCTCTCTGTTCATTGCGAAGAAGTAAGCCAAAGGCACACCGGCCAAGCAATCTGCCTCCTTTTCCTCAACCCCGCGTCATTATGAACTGAAACGGCGATTTGAGACTGCGAACTGAATCTGCCAACTGAATCTGCGAGCTGAAACTGCTATCTGAATTTGCGATTGTACCGAAGCAGGTGGCGAAGGTGCCTCAAACCGCCAACCGTCACCTAAACACCTTCAGCCTGCTTCTTGGAAATTGTTGTAAATTTGACTCAGCAATACACGTGGATTCAACTACCTGGCCAGCTATTTATACCCAGCCTGTAAAACATTACCCCCATGACAACAAGCAGCAATGGAATAACAACTCTAAAGATTCTCCTCGTTTTCCTCATTCTCATTATTACTCTCTCCATCCTCACCTTCTTCTGGATCCGTAACACCGAAAAAGAAAAAATCTCCGAAGCACTCAATTTCATGAGAAGTAAAGACAGGAACCTGGCGATGATGGAAAAAAGTTTCCAGAAACTGTATGCAGCCGACAACGACTTCAGGATGTACACGCTCACATACGACAATTCTTATTCTCAAATATATGAACAGGATATCAGCGATCTTCTTGAAATTCTCGACTCACTGAGGCTTAGCCTCGAAACCGACCCCGGCGATCTGATCTTCCTCGACGAAGCTACAGCAAACATCCTCCAGAAAGAGGACCTCTCCGATCACTTTATCCGGCTGAAACGACTCACCGACTCACTCCTCCATGTCGCCGTTTCAATGGATTCTGGCCAATTCGGATTGCAACCGGCCGCAACACTCACCATCCGGCGCTACTACCCCGATCTGCAGGCTATGGGAATTGATACGCTGAGTATCACCTCTTCAACAGAACGAGAGAAAAAGGGACTCTTCAAAAAGATGAAAGAATTCTTTGTGGGAAATAAAGAAAAAACAACTACAGAAAAAAAGATAACCGTTACCCAGGAAAGCATAACCCCCGAAGAAAACATCGATAGCTCCCTAACTGTTGAAGAGGTCAGCCAGGTAATCGCAGGGCAAACAAATCTCTACTACCAGAAACAACTCCGGCTTCAAAAACAGTTTCGTGAAAAAATGGAAACCCAGGAAAAAGAGCTGATCCTTACCAACAAAAGATTGATGGAAGAGTTTATAGAGATCCTGAACAGACTAAATGAACACGTGGAACAAAGAAATAATGCCATTCACAATGATGCTATCTCCTCAATCGATCAGTCAACAAATATCATCAATCTTACCAGTTTAATTAGCCTCGGCATAATTCTTATTTTACTGATACTCATTATTGTAACAATATCCAGGATCATCACCTACCAGAAACTGATCGCCGCAGCTCGACAAAAAGCAGAACAGGATGCCGTCGAAAAAAGCCGGTTCCTGGCCTATATGAGCCACGAACTGAGAACTCCCCTCACTTCAATTGTTGGGTTTACGGAACAACTGAAGCAAACTCCCCTCAATGAAATTCAGGACAAATACCTCACTTCCATGCGCGCCTCCTCCGAGATGCTGCTGACCACGGTGAATGACATCCTCGATCTCTCCAAACTGGACTCAGGTAAAATGAAATTCTTTATTGAGTCATTTAACCCGGCTTCAGTAATTGAACAAGTCCTGAACAGCCTCCGCCCGGCTGCCGAAAAAAAAGGATTGAACATCTCATTCAATAACCTTATTGGAAATAAGACAATCCTCTCGGGCGACGAGATGCGTCTGAAACAGGTCCTCATCAACCTGCTCAACAATGCCGTTAAATATACAGAAAACGGCGATATCAGGGTAACTCTGTCCCTGAAGCCCTGCGATACGAAACAGTGTGTACAGGTTGCAATTGCCGATACCGGAATTGGAATATCAAAAGAACACCTGGAAGATGTCTTCAGCGAATTCAGTCAGGTTCATGAACAAACAGCAAGTAAATGGATCATTGGAACCGGACTTGGTCTGCCGATCTGTAAAAAGATTGTAGAGCAGCAGAATGGCAAAATCTGGGCCGAAAGCCAGCTGCAGAAAGGATCCGTCTTCTCCTTTATCATTCCCTATGAGCTGGGTAAAGAGACTCCCGGCAAAATAATACCTCCCGATCAGAGAATCGATGCCTCAATATTTGACGCCAAGAAAATTCTCATCGTGGATGATACGGATATTAATTTGGTACTCCTGGAAGCAATATTCGAGAAATGGCAGGTGAAGGTCGACAAAGCCAAAAACGGGAAAGAAGCGTTGGCCCTTATCGATAAGAATCACTACGACATGATTCTCTCGGATGTAAATATGCCCGAAATGGATGGCGTTGAAATGACCAAAAAGATCCGTCAGAATGCTTCGTTAACAACGTCCAAAATACCAATCATCATCCTTACAGCAAATATCTTGCAGGATGAGGTTGAAAAATTCCAGCGCGCCGGGGTAACCGACTACCTGATGAAACCTTTCCTGATGGCAGACCTGTACCGCGTTATCCGAAAACACCTGAAATAAAATGAGACCCTTTACTGGTCTGTGGAGTTGATATCCCGAACGGAAACCAGCTGGTCATAGAGCCCTGAAAGTGGATGCCAGTATACAAAAATCGTATACTGATTCTCCGTTTCCCAATGATTCCCTTCAAAAAATGAAACATAACCAACTGTTGAATTATCAGGTTTGAACACGTACTGATAGTCATAAAACCCCTGCTTGAGATAAAGTGAACAAGTATACCGTTTGGCTTGTGGGTCGAAAACCATCTCGTTGGGAGGAGCCATCCTGTAATCGGCAAGAGCTCCCATCAGATAAAACTTTCCTCCCGGAATCATACTGTTCGACGGAATAGAGAAATGAACCCAGGCATAGTCGGCCTCAATGGCGCTGTTCTCCGCATACTCCTCATTCTGAATGAGCTTCCTGCCATTGATGTCCTCGTAAAGCGTATAGTTTTTCCTGGCTCTGCTTAAATCATCAAGCATGTAAACGTGATATGCGTATTCCCATTCAATCAAACGGATATTCTCAGTCTGATAGCGAAGACTCTTGATATCCAAAGCACGGAACTCGTTCCCCCCATCAAAAACGAGTGTCGGATCATAGGTAAAATCGAGCTCAGATCCCCTGATAAATCTTGGCTTGGGATGCCGGATGGCATTGTCCCACCGCTCATTTTGAAGAATCACGATGTTGATCTCTTTCGCCGGATTTGACCAGATAAAACCAGGCATACTTACCGTAAAATCAACGCGTTGCTTTGAATAACTCTCCATGGGAGAATCCGACCTCATTACCCTGGCCTCCACCGAAACAGGAGTGGGTTCAACAACCATAAACCGACGGGTGATCAATGGAGCTTCCGGGTTGTCGATGTATACGATCAGCAGGTAATTTCCCGAGATCCTCGGGGCGATGTTGTAGGAAGGAAAAACCGCTGTGTAATGAATGTATTCCACTGTGGTGTTATACGAATAGCTAAACTGGTCGATGGACTCATCCTGCATCCCGTCGATATACTCTGTGACCAGAAGATCGTTGTTAGTCTCCCAATCGGCGGTACAGTGACGAAAGGTAAACCGGTACGATTTCAAAGAAACATCCAGGTCGTCGAAGCTGAGCATCAATCTCTCTCCCGAACCCAACGTCATGATCGGCATGGCCATTTCAAAGCCCTCTTTATGAAGAAGCACCGTCTGAATCTTCGGGTCATACACCCGGTTCTCATTCGGAAAATCCCACGCAAACAAGTTCCAGAAAAATGCTAAAAAACTGATCAGGAGAAAGGCTCTAAGGCTCATGTTGCACGATGGGTGTTATATTGTCGGTTTCGGGTTTCAGGTTTCAGGTTTTAGGTTTCAGGTTTCAGGTTTCAGGTTTCGGGTTTACTCGTTTTATTATTTATTTCATGTGTTAATAATTTTGATTTCAGTGGTGCTCATGAATGCTTCTTATTTCTTATTTCTTATTTCTTATTTCTTGTTTCTTATTTCTTATTTCTTGTTTCTTATTTCTTATTTCTTGTTTCCTATTTCTTATTTCTTGTTGCCGGACACCTTCCTTTGCAGTTTCAGTTGCCGTCAGTTTTAACTGACGGTTGTGCAGGAGCTGTTGAGTTTTCAGGACTTTAGTCCAACAACCTGGGGCTAAAGCCCTCATACCATTGGCCCTGGCACCCGTCGGCTAAAGCCGACGGCAATTAATCCCTAATCCCTAATTCCCTAACCGCCTCCTGAACTCCCCGCAAACAATTCCTGTCGCTACGGCTGCGTTCAACGACTCTGCATGATTATCCCGGGTAGCCGGGTAATAGGGAATCGTTAACCGATGTGTAATATAATTGTCAACCTGGTCCGATATGCCATGCGCTTCACTCCCGATTACGATGATCCCGTTGGCCGCACTATCCGCTGCAAACAGGTCCTCTCCATCAAGCATCATGCCATATACAGGCACGTCGCTACCAATAGACTGAAAAAAGTTCTCCAGGTCATCGTAGGTTACTCTCACACGGGTAATAGAACCCATAGTGGACTGAACTACCTTCGGATTAAAGAGATCAACACAACCATAAGAACAGATGATCTGACCAATTCCAAACCAGTCGGCGATCCTGACAATTGTTCCAAAATTCCCGGGATCCTGAATGCCCTCCAGTACGAGTGTGAGTTTCTCCGGCAAGAGAACTGCAGGCAACACCTCTTCCGGCATCTCAACAAGAGCCAAAACAGGGCTGGGTGTCGCAAGCGCCGTTATACGCTCCATCTCTGATGGTTTAACCAGATCAACAGGAAGATCATTTGGCATGAGGTGATCCCTGGTCCACTCCTCAGTAGCAAATATGTGCCTGATAATAAAGGAACTTCCAACCAGATCAAGAACCAGCTTCGATCCCTCGGCAACAAAACACCGATGGATATCCCTGAACTTCTTCTGCTTCAGGGACTGCACAAATTTTATCTGGGATTTGGATATCATGTAACTAGCTGTTCGCTGCTCGCTATTCGCCACTATCAAAATATGATAATTGATCCGCAAACTGCGAAAAGCGTATTGCGAAACGCGATAAGCGAAACGCGAATTGCGAGTCGCTAAAAGTACTAAAAAAAAGGGAATGTGTTACTCGGCGAAAACCTCAAAGCTGATCTCAACTGCTACATCCTTATGAAGAATGACCTTTGCTTTATAGCTGCCCAACTCTTTGATATGCTCGTGGTCTACATGGATCTTTTTCCTGTCGATATCAAAGTTGTGCTGCTCTTTTAATGCCTGAGCAATCTGTATGGCATTGACCGAACCAAAGATTTTTCCATTCTCAGCAGCTTTTGCTCCGATTCTAACAACCAGTTTCTCCAGTTGCTTGGCCAGATCTGAAGCTTGTGTCTGAATCTTTTCAGCTTTGTGAGTCTGTTGTTTCTTGTTCTCGGCCAGAATCTTCTTGTTCGTTGCCGTTGCAAGAATTGCCATCCCTTTCGGAATCAGGTAATTGCGGGCAAATCCCGATTTTACTGTCACCAATTCACTGGCATATCCCAGATTGGGCACGTCCTGTTTTAAAATCACTTCCATCTCTTCTCCTCCTTATTTTAACAAGTCAGCCACATAGGGTAATAACGCCAGATGACGGGCACGCTTCACTGCCTGAGCCACTTTCCTCTGGTACTTGGTTGAGGTGCCGGTAATACGGCGGGGCAGAATTTTGCCCTGTTCGTTGATAAATTTCAACAGAAAGTCACCATCCTTGTAGTCGATGTATTTGATTCCGCTCTTCTTAAAACGGCAATACTTTTTCTTCTTGGTATCTACTGCTATGGGAGTTAAATACCTGATTTCTCCTGATTGCTGTGCGCTCATCTTTTTCTTTTTTTAAGGTGATTACTCCGTTACAGGTTCTGCGTTCATAGCCTTGGTTTTGGCCCGTTTTTTCTCATTGTAAGCAATTGAATGCTTATCGAGGACCACGGTAAGGAACCGTAGGATCCGCTCATCCCGCTTGAAGGTAACTTCCCATTCACGGATAATGGTTGGATCGGCTTTGAACTCAATCAGGTGATAAAACCCGGTGCTCTTTTTCTGGATCGGATAGGCAAGTTTGCGCAATCCCCAGCTGTCCTCAAAGATAATCTCAGCGTCCTTTTCCTTCAGGAACTTCTGATACTTTTCTACCGTTTCCTTCATCTGTTCATCAGACAAAACGGGAGTCATAATGAAAACGGTTTCGTACTGGTTTGACATTGTTTGTTGGTTGTTAATGAATGTATTGATTTTTAAAAGGGAGTGCAAAGGTAGATGTTTAATTTAAGATAACAAAATAGTGGGAGGAAAAAGATATGCGATACGCGATATTCAATCCAGCATCCAGCATCCAGCATCCAGCATCAAGTATCCAGCATCAAATATCCAGCAAAAGCACAACCGCATACGCCGAAACTCCCTCCTCCCTTCCAATGAACCCCAGAGTTTCGCTGGTCTTGGCCTTTATTGAGAGCTGTCCGGCCGAAATCCCCATGAGGTCATGAAGAACCAGGTTCATTTCAGGAATGTATTTGCTGATCTTCGGGGTTTGAAGAACAATGGTCGAATCAATGTTTCCAATAGAAAATCCGCCCTTCCGTATAAGATCACAGGTTTTTTTGAGAAGGATCTTGCTGTCAATCCCCTTGAACTCTTCCGAAGTGTCAGGAAAATGAGTGCCGATATCACCCAGTGCCGCAGCTCCCAGCAGAGCATCACAGATCGCATGGATCAGCACATCGGCATCAGAATGGCCAACAGACCCTTTGGTATGGGGAACAAGTACTCCGCCCAGCCAGAACTCCTTCCACTCCTCCAGCCTGTGCGTGTCAAATCCAAAACCAATCCGTGGAACCATGTTCGCTATTCGCTTTTCGCTTTTCGCTATTCGCTATTCGCTATTCGCTATTCGCTATTCGCTATTTCACTACCTACCTACCTACCTACCTACCTACCTACCTACCTACCTACCTACCTACCTCCCTACTTCCCTACCTCACTACCTCACTACCTCACTACCTCACTTCTCACTTCTCACTTCTCCTTATCCCTTGCCCCAACCTTGTCAAAGTTAAAGAGAAGGGTAAACTGGAGCGTATTCTGAAGCGGGTTGTTGTTCTGAATGGGGATCAGATAGGAGAAATCAAGTCCGAAAACGTTGTAACGCAACCCCGCTCCAAGAGTAAAGAACTGACGATCACCCTTGTATTTCGATTCCCAGAAGTACCCTGCACGAATAGCAAAAAGCTTATTGTACCAATACTCGGCAGAAACAACAATGTTGATTTCATCCAACTCCTCTTTGAACCCGTAAGGGGCATCGTAGAATGACTGGATCATCCCCTGGACAACAGGTACGTCCGGATCCATTCCCTTCTCAATAACTTTATTCCCGTCAGGACCAATGGAATCAGGATAATAGATTGGAGGCGTCGGAACAAGCAGTTTGTTCAGGTCTACTGCAACCGTAATTCGGTTATAATCATCAATATCCATGGTAAACGACGGACCAATACGCAGGTTCGTGGGAATGAAATCCTTTAAGGTGGAGGAACTGCTGTAAGAGATCTTCGCTCCGATATTGGAGATATTAAAACCAAAATCAATGTAGGCAGCACTCAAACCCTTGATCTCAATCTCTTTGTGATAATAGAGAGCAATGTCGGCAGCACCCGACATTCCGGGCTGAACATCGTATTTGGTATAATTTACAGGCACCAGGTTCGAGTAGATGAAGCGGAATGCAACAGCACCGGAAATACTCCTGGAAAATTTACGCGCATAGGTTGCGTCAATTGCCCACTCATTGGGCTTGACAGCACCCAACTCTTGCCCCACGTCGTTGGTAAACATCACCTCCCCCATCGAGAAAAAGCGCAGCGAGATTGCAATCGCCTGTTTGTCACCAAAACGCTTGTACCCCGAAACGGAAGCCAGCCCAATATCATTGACCAACCCTCTCAACCAGGGGACATAACCGATGCCAGCCCCGAAATCTTTCTCTATAAAGGCATATTTGGCAGGATTCCAATATAATGAATAGGCATCAGGTGTGGTTGAAGCGCCAATATCTCCCATCCCACCCCCACGTGCATCCGGAGCTATCATCAGAAACGGCACGGCCGTCGTAATCACGTTGGGTTGCTGTTCATCCTGACCAAAGGAGTAATTGATCATCATACATCCTGCTAAAATCAACGCCAATCTGTATTTTTTCTGTTGCATTCTAATTAAAATTTAGTCTGAAAAAATGGTTGACAAAAGTAACGAATTATATTTTTTGATATTGTTTTTGTTAAAAAATATGGTTCAACATATTCTATCTCAGAATCATAACTTTTCCTGATGTATGGGTATAACTGCCGTTGGCTCCCGAAAACTTAACACGGTAAGGATAGATGCCGCTCAATAACTGCTTCCCTCCCTGGCTTGTACCATCCCAGTAAACCTGAACGGGTTGACCCGAGGTATTAGCCACCTCCACACCAATCAACCGTACCAGCTGACCCGCAATGGAATAGATCTCAATGGTAACCTCCACCGCTCCGCTGCTGGCTTGCGGCCTGAAAGTAAAGGTAGTGCCGTCAATCAGGGGATTGGGATAGGTATATACTTCGGTGACTTCAATGGTCTGATTCTCGAAGACATAAAAGGTTATCGACTGCTCCGAGGAGTTGTTGAACATATCCCAGGCCCTCACCGTAAGTGTATGTGGTCCAATCGACAAATCGGCATAAGGGTAGTTCACTGTCCCCTGTCTGAAATTATTCATGGCCGGTGTGTAGTAGGGATTGAGTACAACAGCCTGCGACCAGTTATCATCAATTGCCGCAAGGATCTCGTGGCCTAGGCCCAAACCTACATGATTGATTCCATCCTCGTCAAAAAGATCAACAATAAGCAACGGATCCTTGCTAACCTGGCTCCCGGAAATGAAATTCCTTGTATCCATGAAAAGTGAAATCGTTGGTCCTTCATTATCCGGATTTACCGACGGATCCATCCCTCCAATCACAACATTGTCGTCATATCCATTGCCGTCGGAAGTCTCAGAACAGGCATAGTAACTGATCTTCCCAAACCCAAAATAGGGTGATATCTCCCGAGGGACAATGAAGGAGAAAGAAAACTCGCCATTTTCAATCTTCGCAGGCCCGTCACTGAGCAACTCATTCTGAATCTGGAAATACTCTTTGTAACTTTTCGGCTGGTTGGCCAGCGTCCGGTAGGTTACAGGTTTGTCATACACCTCAGCATTAAGAACTCCGTTAAACCCGGATGCCTTGTTTCCCGCCTGATCCAGTATTTCACCCGAAACCGTCACCGTGGATAACCCTGGTAATGTATCGGGCGTCACATTCACAGCCTCTCCGTTGATGGCAGTTGTAACTACCCTGTATTCAGGAAATGCAATTTGCTGGGCAGGGTCCCCCAGTAAAACAAAGTTCCGTATGTTGTTGTTATTGTTGTTGTTATTCTTTGATATCATCAGCAAGTCACCCATCTTCATGTAATTCCCGTCCTCGTCGCGGTCCATCAGATGCCGGAAGAAAGAGGTGTCGAGCTTGAAATTCGAAGTAGCCAAAGCCAGTCGGGTCGTAGTATAGATCGCAATGGCTCCTGCCTCAGGTTTCACAATCACCATCTCACCCGCACTGAAGCGCTCCGGATTGTCGAACCGGCTGAACTCACAGGTGGCGGTAATGAAAACAGGCAACTTATCTGCATTTGTCCAACTCTCAATATCGGGGATGGTAAGCACCTTCTCCTCACTCCAGGCATCTTCGCCCCCGTGACCCGTATAGTTGACAATCAAACTGCCTTTCTCTAAAGCCCCGTTAATGGCTTTGTTCACTGAAGGATACCGCGGCCCCGACGGTGTTTTCACCAGCTGGTACGCATCCAGGTAAATCTTATCCACATTGTAGACCGGATACTGCGTGGCAACAATACTGCAAAGCTCTTCTGCCTGATGCATGTGCAGATTCGAATCCTCATCGTCCGCAATAAATGTCATGACATTCCTCCAGGTCGACTGTATCGTATCCGACTTTTGCGCGTAATGCGTAATCTTATTCACGATGGCTTGTGCCTGCTCCGGATCCGAAACCGGGAACCGTCCCATTCCCAGGTTTAAGGTCCCTGATGACCCCTGACCATCATTCTCACCCATAATGCCAAAATAATCATCTGTCACGAAGGTGGAGATAAATTTAAGCGACTCCAACGACTGGAATGTAGGTACAAAATTGGTGTTGTTGGGAATCCTCTCCTTGTAATCGTACGATCCGTCACCAAAAAGAAGAATGTATCTCGGGGTGTTACTGTCAGTGGCTCGCAGGTACAACATCCTGACAAAATCACGGATCGCAGTGATGTCAGGCTGTCCCGATGCAAATTCGTTAAATATCTCGTCTGTTTCAGTCACAAGGACCGAAATCTCTGTTACATCCCGGTGAAATGCCGCCAACTCCTCAGCCTGTGCCTTGAATAGTGGGTGTGTGACAATGATCAATGTTGCCGGATTTTGCCCGTGAAGATTTTGGTTGAAAACAGGACCAATGGGAGTCACCGGATAATATTCTGAACCGTCGAAGGCAATAAACTCCTTCAATACTGGCGTCGGAACAGTGAAATCATAGAATTGCATGGTGGGATTCAATATCCCCTGAATATCACCAATATTACCCGGATCGGTGACATCCCACACCACCATATCGCTTACGGGGCCAGATATTCGGAAGTGCGTGTTCCGCCCCTCCAGGACAGACATCGGGTCGCGGAACGAAAACTGCGGGCCAACCCATTTCAGGTACCGCTGGGCAATCACTTCGATATAGTTCAACCAGGCAGTTGAACCAGGGGTTGGGAGATCGTATTCCAGTTGTATCGTCGTCAACGCCAGTTTCAACGTGGTGGTGGTAGCCCGCAACTTGGGCCTCGCAAAAATACTGGTGGATCCCGGATCCGAATAATCCATCGTGAACTGGTCAATCAAATCCCCGTCCTGCTTGATATACATGGTACTCACATTGGGCGATCTCCCAACGGCATAGGTATTGATGCGGGCGGCAGTGGTGGTAATTACATTTGGAAAGCTGAACTGAAATTCCCACACGGGGGTCGTCAGGTTGAACTCCTCTCCAAGCCAGATCTTCCCCGAGCGAATCAGGTTGCGTTCATCCACATCGTGGAATGCATAATCGGTAAATTGAATAGAGGTATATGTACTTGTATCCATCGAAGCAGCCGGCTGAACACGTTTCCCGGGACCAAGGTCTGCTGTGATGAAATAATAGGTAAAGTCGGAATAGAGGTTTTTCTCGTGGGTAAAGGTTTTGTCAGTCTCATCATATAGCCACACATCCGGTGCTTCACCGTAAAAGATGAAAAAATCCCCCTGATCGAAAGAGCCATCACCCCCATCAAAAACAACAATGGAATTCTCAAGAAGGTCGTCGATCCTTAGTTCATTGTTCGCCTCAGGTAACATCCCTCCTCCATTTCCATAAAGCCTTATGTTTGCCGGGGTTACCGTGGATGGATCCATTCCAATGGCTACCAGGTTATCGTAGGTGACACGATGAATCCCCGTGTGCTGGACAGCAATTTTGTACCATGCCCCGGAAGCCAGAACAGATTCGTTAGCCGAAAAATTCTCTCCCAAACTAAATAATGGGATCAAAAGAATGAACAAAAGATAAAGTTTTTTCATAGAAAGTGCTTTACCTGATTACAACGAGTTTTGCCGTAGCTGAATTGACAGATCCGTCGGGCAATGAAACGGTGGCTCGATAAACATATGTTCCTGTGCTGACCTTCCAGCCACCGTCTGCCGTACCATCCCATTCAACAGGCTGGACACGGAATCCGTTAATAAATTCTGTTTTGCAGATGGTTTTCACCAGTTTGCCATAAATGGTATAGATCATTATCTCAACATCCACATTCATATTGGTCTGATTCGTCTCAAATGAGATGGTTGTCCTTTCCTGGAATGGATTGGGGTAGTTGTACAAATGGTCCAGCACAAACTCACCGGTGTTGTGTACAACAAAACTGATAGTGGCTTCCGAGGAGTTGTTGAACACATCCCATACCTTAACCCTGATGGTATGCCTCCCTTCAGGTAGATTGAAAAACGGATAACTGATCCATCCGCTCTGGTAGGTGTCGAGGTCGGCAACATAATAATCGTTAAGAATCTGCGGATTCTGAGAGTCCTCGTCAAGGATTGCCGTGATATCATGACCAATACCGTTCCCCACTGTGTTAATTCCCGATTCGTCGGTGACGTAGGCTAGCAATATCGGATTTTGGTCTGTTACCCCTCCCGAAACAAATCCAACTTCGTTCATGTATAAAGTGATGTCGGGACCTTGATCATCGGGAACTGCCAGGGGGTTAAAACCGCCAACACTGATCAGGGTGTCAAAACCTGTGGCATCAGTTTCCGCACTCCGTGCATAATAGCTGATTTTACCGGTTCCGTATTTGTAGGCAATGTCTTTGGGCACGATGAAACTGAAGCTGAATTGTCCTCCCAACACCTTAACCTTCCCTTTGTAAATCTGATTCTTCTGTACTGTAAATTCGATCGGTTCATCCCCGTCATTGCCCAGAGTCATCACTTCAGTGGGCTTGTCGAAGACAGTTGGAAAGACCTCTCCGTTAAAATCCGTTGCAAGAGTACCATTCTGATAACGGACCTCCCCGGTAATGATCACTTCAGAAAGAGCCATCAGCGTATCGCCCGACAGAGAGGTTGTTACAACATCCAGCTTGGGATATGCCATCTTCAGGGCAGGGTCTCCCAACAGGACAAATTTCCGGGTGTTGGCCGATGATGAAGTGCTGTTCTTGGACAAAAGGATCAGATCACCCATCCGAAGATACTCTCCGTCAACCTTCTCAAAGGCAACATTGTAAAAATTGCTGGCCAGCGTAAAGTTGCTTCCGGCAAACGTGGGTCGCGTCGTAGTAAAAAGAGCAATCCCGCCGCCCCTGGGATTCAAGAACACATACTCGCCTGCCGATATGCGCTCAGGATCGTCATACCTGCTGAATTCACAGGTTGCCGTGACAAATACAGGCATATTATCATAGTTGGTCCAGCTTGTAATATCAGCAACCTCAAGCACCCGTTCGTGTGCCCAGCCCAACTCTCCGCCATGGCCCGTATAGTTCACGATCATGGCTCCCTTATCCACCCGCTTGTTGATCGCATCATTCACCTCCGGACAACGCTGTCCGCCCGGTGTAGATAGCTGCTGGAAGGCATCAAGATAGATTTTATCAATGTTGTAAACAGCGTATTGATTCTCTATCATCCTGGTCAGATCTTCTACCTGGTTCATGTGAAGGTTCCCGTCTCCGTCATCAGCAACGAATGAAAGTACATTGCGCCAGTCATTCTTAACAGAATCACTTTCCGAGCAGTAGTGGAGGATTTTATTGACAGCTTCAGTAGCCTCCTGTGCTGACATCACAGGCAACCGGCCTACGCCAACATCAAGGCCTCCTCCGGTACCCTGTCCTTCATTGTCGTCGAGAAGGGCAAAAAAGTCATCCGTAACATAAGAATCCACCGGGTCAAGGGATTCTGGCGACTGGTAGGCAAGAACAAAATTGGTATTGTTCTCAATCCGGCTCTTGTAGTCGAACGATGCATCCCCAAACAAAAGCAGGTATTTAGGCTCTTCTCCCGGGGTAGCCCTCATGTACATCATGCGTACAAAGTCACGTATCGCCGATAGGTCCTGGGCTCCGGATGAAAATTCATTAAAAATCGTTTGGGGAGTGACGATCAGAACCGACATTCCGTTCTTCGTCCGGTGAAATTGCGCCAGTCGCTCTGCTTCTGGCACGAAATCAGGATAGGCGACGATCACATAATCGTAAATCCCAGCGCCATGCAAATCCTGATTCCCAACCCGCCCAATGAAATCAAGCCTGTTGAATCCCGACCCGTCAAACGCTACAAACTCGCGCAGGTTATCCGTCGGAAGCCTGAATGAGCAGGTCGTCCCCAACAGGTTGGTTTGAATCCGAAGAATGCTGTCGGGACGGGTTACATCCCACACCTGCACCTGCTGCCCCGGTGTGGTGAGCCTGAATTCGGAAACAGACCCGTAACCTGTCGACTCGACCGAACGGAACCTTAACTGGCTGCCACTCATCCTTAGGTGTCGCATCACATTGATTTCCAGATAATTCAGATACCCAATAGCAGCCCCTGGCTTATTGTAAGTCAGTTGAATGTCAAGGGATGGCCCGTTGAGCTGTATGCAGCCTGTCTCTATCTTTTCTCGGGCATAAGTGGCCAAAAAGTCCCCCGAAACCTGCGCAATGGAGACATTAAAAAGCGATTGCCCGTTAACCTTAAGGTTGAATGAGCTCGTGCCACTTGTCGACCTGGCTGCCACCCGTGCCGTAATACAGGCAGGAACACTCTGATCGAGATCGGGAAATGCAAACGAGTAATTTCGTTGGAGCGTGACATCAAAATACTCGATATCGAACCACTCCCGGCCCGATTTGATCAGGTTGATATCATCTTTCTCGTAATAGCTGTAATCGTTGAACCGGGTGATTGTTTTGTTCGCAGGCTCACTCGTACCTGATTCGCTAAACTGCCGTTTCCCGAAGGTTCCTCCGAAGGTCAGGAAGTAATAAGTATTGTCGGCGTAAATATTCTTCAGGTGCCTGAAAAGAGAGTCGGTACCGTCGTAATACCACGGGCTCTGCGATTCGCCGTAAAACAGAATATAATCTCCCTGGTTAAACTGTCCGTCTTCCTCACCGATAACCTGAATGGATAATTCGCGCAGGTCATCAGTTCGTGGTGCATCATTGGCTTCAGGAAGCATTCCTCCACCGTTTCCGTAAAGTTTGATGGTTCGCGCATCAATTCCTGAGAGATTGATATCAGCAGCCATCAAATCATCGTAGGAGATAAGATAAACACCGGAAGCCGAAGCAGAAAATTTATACCATGTACCGGTAGCCAGTACAGAATGTTCGGCATAGGAAGCCTGTAGAAAAGATGAGTTACCCGGGCCCGCGTCGCTAAAATGGCAGGTGAGTCCGAACGAAACAACCTTTTCAATCATGCCATTTTCAGGGTTCCGGCGGAATGGCAGAAGCGTGATCTCCACAAAGGGGATCTTTTTCTGTTTTGAGATAACTGCTGTTGGCTCAACGAATCCCCCGATAACGTTTCCATCCCCGATGGCAAGAATCTCAGGAGGTGTGAGCGGCTTGAAAACGATAGAATTGATTTCAACCCGATCGATACGGCCGTTCGTGCCGGAAAGAGGGCTCCGGTAAAAGAAAACAGGTAGCCGGCCGGTTCTATCCAGCATGGATGAACCCGAAAAGGTAAGCAACGGCACCCACTCACCGGGTGACACCTCTACTGTTTCAACAGGGTTCCACTGAAGTTCGTACTGTATCGTGACCGGTGCAACAGGACTGCCTCCGGGCGATTGTGGAATCACCGGAGAAAGGGAGTAAAGCACCAGTATACTGATAAGGCAGAGGGTCTTATATCTGAACATACATTCTGAAGATCAAAAAGAGATGAACAAAGAACGATTTAATTTTTGTATTATTGTGGTCCGAAAACAGCAGGTTAACCATTATTTAAACACCAAATGTTTAAAAAAGTTGTCTCAGTTCTGCTACTAATTTCCCTGCTTCCGGCAATTCGTCTTGTTGCTCAGGATCCGCAATTTTCGCAGTTCTATGCCAATCCGCTCTACCTGAACCCTGCTCTGGCCGGCGCACCCGTTTGCCCCCGGCTCATTCTCAACTACCGCAATCAATGGCCATCCGTTGAACAAGCCTTTGTCACCTACAACGCTTCCTACGACCAATACGTTGGTTTTCTCCACGGAGGAGTGGGGTTACTCTTTACAGCCGACCGGGCGGGAAGCGGTAACCTCAACACAACGATGATTAGCCTGATGTATGCCTATAAGTTCAACATTACCAGCAGAATATACGCCAGCGCCGCCATCCAGGCCACCTATTACCAACGAAGGCTTGCTTGGGAAAACCTGCTGTTCGAAGACATGATCGATCCGCAAAGTGGTTTTGTGCTGCCTACTTCTGAAAAACAACCCGACCAAACAAGCGTGGGTGTCCCCGATTTTTCTGCCGGAGTTTTTATCGGTTATGAAGACCTGATATACGGTGGCGTCTCGGTGTCCCACCTTACCCAACCCGATATTGGATTTTATGCGGATGCAAATTCCCAGCTCTACATGAAGATCACAGTACATGCCGGATCAGTGATCAATCTGAGAAAGGGTGGCAGCTACGATGAAGACAAAGAGTTTTCCATCTCACCAAACATCCTCTATCAGCAGCAATTCAAATTCCACCAGCTGAATGTGGGCTTCTACCTTACCATCGATCCCTTTGTTGGAGGCCTCTGGTTTAGGCATAATTTCGAAAACGCTGATGCCGTCATCCCATTCATTGGAGTGCACTACAAAAACCTCAGGGTAGGCTATAGTTACGACATAACCCTTAGCAACCTCAAGGGAGCTTCGGGGGGAGCCCACGAGATCTCAGCATCATGGCAGTTCCCCTGCATCGAAAAAAGAAGACATATCCGCGCAATAAAGTGCCCACGATTTTAGTTATATATATCGAATTTTGGGAGAATTTACTATTTTTGCCAATGAATTTCATCATCCACCAATAAACCAGAACCAGATGAAATATCCAACAACAAGCATCAAGTCTACCCGGGATGTGATTTTTGGATATTCCATGTGACCATTGAAATCAAAATCGTAATCACATGAAACTCACAAGAATTCTTCAACTCAGCACCCTGATCTCCGTTATTCTGTTGTCTGTTTCGTGTAAGAAAGAGACATCCAGTACAACAGGCTGGTCATACAATGACCCCAAGAACGGCGGATTTGAGGTACGACCCTACCAGGACCAGGAGACCGGCCCCGGATTGGTGTTCATTGAAGGAGGTACATTCACCATGGGCCAAACCCAGGATGATGTGATGTATGAATGGAACAACCAGCCACGACGTGTCACCGTTGCCAGTTTCTACATGGATGAGACCGAGGTTCGCAATCTCGACTACCTCGAGTACCTCTACTGGCTCAACCGCGTATATGCTACCGACTATCCCGGTGTATACCGCAAAGCACTGCCCGATACCCTGGTATGGCGCGACAAACTGGCATACAACGAACCTCTGGTCGAATACTATTTCAGGCATCCTGCTTACCGCACGTACCCCGTTGTTGGAGTTACATGGTTGCAGGCCAACGATTATACTGCATGGAGAACCGACAGGGTAAACGAGATGCTGCTGATCAGAAAAGGAATCCTCGCCATGGATCCCGCACAAAAGAACGACATCAACTTCAACACCGAAGCCTACCTTGCCGGACAGTACGAAGGCCTCGTTGACAAACCAATGCCCGACCTCAATCCAACAGGTACCGGTACCCGTAAAGTGAAAATGGAAGATGGGATCATGCTTCCAAAATACCGGCTGCCCACCGAAGCCGAATGGGAGTATGCAGCCCTCGGCCTTATCGGCAATACACTCTATGAACGGGTAGTCGAGAAGAAAAACTATCCCTGGAACGGTAATTATGTCCGTACCAGCGAATCAAGGTACTACGGAAGTTTCATGGATAACTTCAAACGCGGACCAGGCGACTACATGGGTGTTGCCGGCAACCTGAACGACGGTGCCGACATTCCCGCTCCGGCCGGGTCCTACTTCCCCAACGATTATGGCCTCTACAACATGGCAGGTAATGTAAGCGAATGGGTGCTGGATGTTTACCGTCCCCTCAACTCCTACGATGTCTCAGGTCTCCGTCCGTTCCGTGGGAACGTCTTTATGACTCCCGAAAGGGATGAAGAGGGGTTTCTGGCCGAGAAAGACAGCCTGGGACGTATGAAATATCGTCCTGTTACTCCCGCTGAAGCCATGGGCCGCAAGAATTACAGGAATGCCGATGTGATCAACTACCTGGATGGGGATTATGAGTCACTCAGCAATGAAGAAGATTGGACCAAAACACCGGACAGTCTTTCAACCGACTTAATGTATCAATCAACCGGATTGTCTCCGGCATCGCTGATTACCGACCGGGCCAGGGTTTACAAAGGAGCCAGTTGGAAAGATCCGGCATTTTACCTGAGTCCGAGCACGCGCCGCTTCCTCGACGAATCCGAAGCATCCGACGCCATCGGTTTCCGATGTGCCATGACACGCGTTGGCGGCGGATTAATGCGGTAACAAAAACAACACAACCGATTCATTGTAGGGGCGACCTGGCAGGTCGCCCCTGTTTTTTTCCCCAGGTCGCCCCTGTTTTTTTCCCCAGGTCGCCCCTATTTTTTTCCCCAGGTCGCCCCTGTTTTTTATTGAATTCCCCCTTCGTTTATCCAAATCATCACCATTATTCGTAATTTTACGTTTCCTGTTTAAGCCACTATGACCTTCGATACCGCCACCGCCGAGAAATTATATCCCATCTTTAAACAATATCCTGTCGTTACTACCGACAGCCGGAAGATCCCGCCCAAATCGATCTTCTTCGCGCTTAAAGGGGAGAACTTTGATGGAAACAGATTTGCCGCTCAGGCCCTGGAACTGGGCGCTGCGTATGCCGTGGTGGATGACCCGGCAACCGTCAGAGACCATCAGTACATCCTGGTCAATAATGCCTTGGAAAGTTTGCAACAACTTGCAATGTACCACCGGAAACAGATCACGATACCGGTGATCGGCATCACAGGAAGCAATGGAAAAACCACAACCAAAGAGTTGATCCATGCCGCTCTTTCTTCCCGATACATGACAATCGCTACCTCCGGAAATTTCAACAACCATATCGGAGTCCCGCTCACCCTCTTGTCAATCAAACCCGAAACCGAGATTGCAGTGATCGAAATGGGGGCCAGTCACCCCGGGGAGATCGCATTCCTGTGTGAATTGGCAAGGCCATCTCATGGGCTCATTACCAATATTGGCAGGGCTCACCTGGAAGGATTCGGTGGATTTGAAGGCGTTGTAAGGACCAAAACTGAGCTCTACGCATTTCTTAAAAACCATGCCGGAGAAGTTTTTCTCAACACGGAAGATGAACTGCTTGCAAATCATGCTGTTCGCTTATCGGCGATTACCTACGGGCTAAACCCGGATGCCGGAACATCTGGATCTATCGTTTCAGAGAAAACCACTGCAGAGGATGGCCGGTTAGCCGTGGAAATTACCTTCCCCGATGATAACAAAAGATTGATCCGGTCAGCGCTGTTCGGCTCCTACAATGCCTTAAACATATTGGCCGCCGCTTCAGTCGGTTTCCATTTCGAAGTTCCCGTTCCGGATATCGCCTCAGCAATCGAATCCTACACACCTTCCAACAACCGGTCCCAACTCCACCGAACCCCAACCAATCTTCTTGTACTTGATGCCTACAACGCTAATCCTAGCAGTATGACTGAATCTTTGCAGGAGTTCAACCGTGTGTTTAAGAACCGGAAAGTAGTAATCCTTGGAGACATGCTTGAACTGGGACCGGAAGAGGAAGAGGAACACCGTGAAATCCTGAAACTGATAGAAAAGCTGGCCATCGAACGGATATTCCTTGTGGGTCCCCTCTTTTCAAAGCTCAACACCAACAAGGATTGGATGACATTTGAAAACAGCTATCAGGCAGCTGAATGGTTTGAAAATAAAGCCATCACTGATGCCAATATCCTGCTGAAAGGATCGCGGGGAATCCACCTCGAGGAGATCGTACCAGGTTTGTGAGATGCGCGATACTCGATACGCGATAAGAGATACGAGATGCGCGATGCGGGATACGAGATACGCGATACGCGATGCGCGATGCGGGATGCGGGATGAATTGCCGTCGGCTTTAGCCGACGGGGGCCAGGGTCAATGCCATAAGGGCTTTAGCCCCAAACTCTTGGACTAAAGTCCTGAAAATTCTGTAGCCCTCCAGTACCGTCAGTTAAAACTGACGGCAACTGAAACTGCAAAGGAAGTTGTCCGGCAACAAGAAATAGGAAATAAGAAATAAGAAATAAGAAAAAAGAAATAAGAATTGCGAAGCAATCACGAGCACCAATGAAATATCCATACAAACGCCGTTCATACCAACCGCGAATGATAGTAATGGATATTCCATTTGACCATTGAAATCAAAATTATTATCAAATGAAATAACTAATAAAGCGAGTAAACCCGAAACCAATGACTAAAACCCTCTACCATGTTCTCGGCCTGATGTCCGGCACCTCACTCGACGGGCTTGATCTCGCATTCTGCCGCTTCGGATACACCGAAGAAAAATGGAAATATAAGATCCTCCTGGCCGAGACCATTCCCTATTCAAACGATTGGAAGAACAGGATTCAACACCTCGACAAGCAATCGGCCGGGGATTTCGCATTTACCGACTCCGAGCTGGGACACCTAATGGGCAGGATGGCAAAGGAGTTCATCGACAAACACCACATCAACCCCGATTTTATTGCCAGTCACGGCCAAACCATCTTTCATAGTCCGGGCAAACGTTGGACTACCCAGATCGGCAAAGGAGCTGCTATTGCGGCCGAAACAAATATCCCGGTTGTGTGTGATTTCAGATCAACCGATGTGGCCCTCGGTGGACAGGGAGCACCCCTTGTCCCGATCGGCGACAGGTTCCTCTTCCCCGGATTCACCTACTGCCTCAACCTGGGCGGGTTCGCCAACCTGTCATTTGAACGAAATGGCACCCGCATCGCCTGCGACATCTGCCCGGCCAATATGGTGCTGAATACCCTCGCTGGACAAGTAGGAAAGGCCTTTGACGAAAACGGAGACCTTGCCCGCAGCGGCTCCCTTATCCCCGATCTCCTGAAAACATTAAACCAACTCCCCTTCTACCATCAGCCCCCACCCAAATCCCTCGGGAAAGAGTGGGTCGATGAATACATCCGGCCGTTGATCCTCAATGTATCTGGCCATGAGGCACCAGCCATGAGGCATAAGCCATACGGCATCCGCCATCATTGTCATTGTGAGGAGCGGAGCGACGCGGCAACAGGATCCCGCATCCAGGATCTCCTGCATACCTTCACCGAGCATATCGCCATGCAGGTCGGAAATAACACCGGGATTAATCGAGTAGATAACCTACTCATTACAGGCGGGGGAGCCTTAAACACATACCTGG
>Ga0351854_1050_pt1 | contig 24533 bp, 22 predicted proteins | sample BONcelHFGM3001C9_FD_206793 | JGI IMG/M metagenome (GOLD analysis project Ga0351854, IMG submission 206793) | Enriched cells from coal bed in the Powder River Basin, Montana, United States - BONCAT cells FGM rep2 HSBNCT.FGM.300.1.C9 ...
ATTCCCCGAAGGAATTGAGATTATTACTTTTTTTGTTTTATCCTTTACTTGCTTATACGCATTAAAATAATAGAACGATTGGGGAATGAGTCTCGAAATGTTAATTGAATTTGCTGAGCTTAAATTAATTTTACTGCTCAACTCACTATCAACAAATGCACTTTTTACTAAGCGCTGACAATCATCAAACGTACCTTTAACTTCGAGAGCTGTTATATTTTTATCGAGCGTAGTTAATTGTTTTTCCTGAATTATACTAACCTTACCCTGGGGATAAAGAACATATACCTTAATTCCCTCTATACCATAAAATCCATTTGCTACAGCACTTCCGGTATCTCCCGAAGTTGCTACAAGAATCACCAATTCTTTATCATTTCCTTGAACAAAGTATTCCATTGTACGCGCCATAAAGCGTGCGCCAAAATCTTTAAAGGCCAATGTAGGTCCATGAAATAATTCAAGAATTGCAAGTTTATCATTTAAGTAATTGAGGGGAGCATCAAAATTTATTGCGTCATAAATCAATTCCTCAAGTTTCGCTTGGGGAATTTCATCACCAACAAATTGTTTTGCTATTTCGAATGATATCTCCTGGAAAGTATAATTTTCTATTTCATCAAAATATTTTTGTGAAAGACGGGGGATGGATTCCGGCATATACAATCCGCCATCTTTAGCCAATCCGCCAAGAAGCGCTTCTTTAAATGAACTGAGTTGAGATTTATTTCTGGTACTGTAATAGCGCATTAAATTATCCTTGGACCAACTTCATTAACCTGAGAAACGTAAATTTTTGAATGATGACCAGTTTTTGTGACTGCTGTTCTCATTGATCTTGCAACTTTAACGGCAGTAATTTGAGAATCGCACAGAGCAAAAATTGATGGACCGGAGCCCGAAATTGAACAGCCAAGCGCGCCATTTTCCATTGCGGAATTTTTAATTTGGTCATAACCTTTAATTAGTTTTGCTCTCACCGGCTCAATAATTTCATCTTTAATTGATCTTCCAATTAACTTGTAATTGCTTGTAGTTAATCCCGCAACCAATCCGGCAACATTTCCCCACTGACTGATCGCCTTTTTAAGAGAGATTTCTTTTGGCAATATTTTTCGCGCTTCAGAAGTTTTAATTTCAAATTGGGGATGAACCACCGCACACCATAAATCGCTAGGAGCTTTTATTCTAATAATATCAAGGGGATTATAACTTTTTATTATTATAAATCCTCCGTAAAGGCATGGGGCAACATTATCGGCATGATAAGATCCCGAAGCAACTGCTTCTCCATCCATTGCAAATTCAATTAATTCATCTTTCGTGAAGGGCTGATCAAGCAATTCATTTAATCCGTATACTGAAGCAACTGCGCTTGCAGCGCTTGAACCTAGTCCGCTACCCAAACCAATTTTTTTTCTAACTTCAACATCAACACCAAATCCAGCATTCAATTTTTTCATCATTGAAATAAGAGCAACCGTTGCTGTGTTTTTTTTAACATCATACGGAATTTTTCCCCCATCGCCGGTAATTTTTGTTATTACTACTTTACCTTTCGAATTAAGGCGGAGAACAACTTCGTCGACCGGGCTATCGAGTGCAAATCCCATAATATCAAAACCGGGACCAACATTAGAAACGCTTCCGGGGGCACTTATTTTAATACTCTTATTTCCCATTAATTTACCATTTACATTATAGTTTAGTTTATTGAATTAGCTATGCGCAATATATCCGATAAAATACCCGACGCGGTTATTTCGGCTCCCGCTCCCGGACCTTGAATGGTTAACGGACGAACAGAATATCTTTTCGTAGTAAATGTTACAATGTTGTCGCTTCCATGCAAGTTTGAAAACGGGTGACTCTTGTCAATTTTTTGAATGCTAAGACTTGCCTCTCCCTTCTCATATTTTGCAATATAGCATAATGTTTTTCCCTCAGCTAATGCTTCCTCTTTCATCTTATTAAATTTTGCGTCATCATCCGCTAGTAATTTTAAGAATTCGTCTGTTGAAGAGGCGTTTTCTGCTTCGGTGGAAATTAGTTTTTCAATTTTTACATCTTCAAGATTTATTTTAATACCAATCTCACGCATCAAAATTAATATTTTACGCGCCATATCAAGTCCGTTTAAATCATCACGGGGATCGGGCTCTGTAAATCCTTTTGACTTTGCATCCTTAACAATTTCTGAAAATTTTGAGGATTCTTTTAAGGAATTAAAAATATAGCTTAATGTTCCGGAAAGTACCCCCTCAATCTTAATTATCTCATCACCGTTTCTAACCAATTCTCGAAGCGAACCGATAATTGGCAATGCCGCGCCTACATTGGTACTGTATCTAAATTGAGACTTCCCCTTTTTTGCTGAAGTCCGCAGATGTTTATATTCATCATAGTTTTGAGAGTTGGCAATTTTATTCGGAGTTACTACCGATATTCCCCATGAAAGAAGATCGTTATAGTTCTCAACAACTATTTTGCTAGCAGTACAATCAACAACAACTGAATTTGAGAAACCAAATTCTTTAATAACATTAATAAATTTTTTAATGTCTGATTTATCGGTGGAATTATCAATAAAATTTCTCCACTTTTTTGGGTCAAGTCCCTTTCTATCCCAAACCATCTTATCAATATTTGCAATACCTATCAAATTTAATTTTGCTTTTGAGATATCGGTCGAATAAGTATTCTCACTCGCTATTAAGTCAAGAAACGCCCCGCCAACTAATCCGGTACCAACCACAAATAGATTTATATTTTTTTGTTTATCGAAGAAAAGAGAATCGTGTAAAACATTCATTGCTTTAGTAAGGGTATTCTTATTTATAACAACAGAAATATTTAATTCTGAAGAACCTTGAGCAATAGCAATAATATTAACGCCGTTGTTACCCAGAGCCTTAAATACTTTTCCGGATATCCCTGGAGTATGCCTCATATCTTCACCGACAATTGCAATAATTGATAAATTCTTTTCAATTACTACTTCATCAATCATCCCGTCTCGTATTTCCCATTTAAATTCCTCTTCAATAACCGATTTAGCTCGTTCTCCGCTTTGAGGTGCTACAGCAAGGCATACTGTATGTTCAGAAGAAGCTTGCGTAATCATTATAATATTTATTTTTTCATCAGCTAATGCGCTAAAAATTCTTGATGCAATACCAACAACTCCAACCATTCCGCTTCCTGAAATTTGCAGCAGTGAAATATCATCAATCGAAGTAATACCTTTAACGCTGAATTCTCCTCCAGTATCTTTTCCGGAAATTAATGTTCCATCGTGTTGGGGATTAAAAGTATTCTTAATTCGAATTGGTATTTTCCTTAGTTGAGCGGGACGCATTGTGGGAGGATAAATTACTTTAGCACCAAAGTGAGATAATTCCATTGCTTCAAGATATGTTACAGATTCAAGAGAAAAAGCACTTGGTACTTTACGCGGATCAGCAGTTAATATTCCATCAACATCAGTCCAAATTTCAATTTCCTCAGAATTTAATGCGGCTCCGAATATTGAAGCTGTGTAGTCCGATCCGCCCCTTCCAAGTGTCGCTGTTTCTTTAGCTTCGGTTGAACCCATAAAACCAGTAATTACCTGAATGTTTTTATGTTCAGAAAAATATTCTACAATATTTAGGTTGGTTTTTTCAAATTTAACTTTTGCCGATCCAAAATTATCATCTGTTTTAACTAGCTTCCTTGCATCCAAATATTCAGCATCTATATTTCTACTTTTCATCGCATCTGCAATAATTGTGCAGGAAAGTCGTTCACCAAAACTCATTATAAAATCAAGTGAGCGAGGGGTAAGTTCTTTAACTAGAAATACTCCGTGCAGCACTTCTTCGAGCTCGCGCAGAAGGTCTGCAACTTTAAATGCGGTTGAGTCTGTAATTGACTTACTAATTAATTTTTGAACTGCTTCGTGATGAATTAATTTTATCTGATTTAAATCATGTAGATAAGTTTCATCACGTTTAAATGCTTTATTCGCCGTTGATATTAATTTATCGGTTACGCTTTGAAATGCTGAAAAAACAACAGCGAATTCAATTTTATGAGTGATATAATTTTCTAGAATGGAAATAACTGAAGCAATTCTTTCGGGATTTCCAACCGAAGAACCGCCAAATTTTAGGACTTTCATAAGGTTTACATTGTTGTTGAAAAATTAGGGCGAATGATAAAAAAAAGTAGGGTTAATCGAAATGATTCCGCTAAATTAAATTTTGGAAGATGAAAGGAGGAAAAGAGAAGCAAGTTATAACTTACTTCTCCTTCTCAGGTGTAAATACTATATTTTCGAATATTCCATTCTTAATTTCAGCCTTTGGGCGTGGCTTATCTTTACGTGAACTGTAAGTATGTTTTTCAACTGTAAATGAAAAACTTCCACTAACTGATCTGTTTTCAACATCATAGTTTTCGACAATTGCCTTACCTTCAATTGCATTCCACTGAGGCGCATCGGCACCATCAGGAGCCCAAATTAATTCGGCGTCAGGAGATTCCCCTTTTTCCTCATCCCTAGGAATATATACCAATTCGACCGGCAACTGGTCATGTAACTTTGATTCCTTAAGATAGATATGCATTATTTTATCACCAGTATCAGCATGCACTTGAATAAATTTATCATTTCCAATGGTAACTAATTGGGCGCTGCTCACTTTTCCGGAAAAGTCTTTACCATTAACAACACAGCTAATTTTACTTTGTGCATTATTTAATGTAGTTACAACAAACAGGGTGGTAATAAAAAAGTATACTCTTAATTTCATTAGTGCTCCGATTTGTTTCTAGCGATTGTAAAAATAGTCTTTGTGAGAAAAAAATAAAGTGGAATAATTTTTACTGGGCAAATGTAATATAAAAAGACAACCTATGTTCAATAAAAAAAGGTTTAAATTAAGAATAAATGATCGCACTCAAATATCCCACCACACCTGAAGTATCCCCTGTTGTTTCACCAGAATCGGTTCTATATAGTACTTCAGCATTATTATATCCTTTTATCAGTGCTGATTTAATTAATACTGATATTGGTCCCCCGCCGCATGCTTCACATTTATTCGTTTCTAGATCATTCAACATTTTTTCATAATTCATTGCATTGATGTTTTCTTCAACTAACAAATCCAGTTTTTCTGACTTTTTTCTATTATGAAAATGTGAAAGATCCGAACTAGCAATTATTATTGTTTTTTCATCATAAACAGAAGCAATTTTATCTGCCAGCTTATCTACATACTCCTTTCGTTGATCCCCCATTACTATTGGTATTAGGGTGAAATCTTTTAATACCACTTGAAGAAATGGAAGCTGAACTTCAAGAGCGTGTTCCTGTTTGTGACCATTAATTCCTTTAAAAATGAAATTCTCTTCATCCGTAAGTTTACTAATGATTTCATGATTTAATTCAATTTCTCCAAGAGGAGTTTTATATGCTTCTCCATTATAAATTGAAATTCCAGGAAAGTATTCACGGTGACTGGGGGAAACAACAATTACCTTATCATAATTTTTCCCGATAATTGTATTGTACGCGAAAGCTGCTGTTTTGCCCGAATAGGGAAATCCCGCATGCGGAGCAACAAGTCCGAAAATATTTTCATAATATTTTTCTGATTTGGTAATTTCAAGAAGCAGGTTAATTTCCTGCTCCAATTGTGATTTTGAATCGGGATAGAAAATACCTGCAACGACGGGTTCACGTACTATTTTCATTGTACTATTCTCCCATTAATATATCTTCACTAAATACTTCAGCGGTAAATCCTTTAAGTTTTATCTGTTGTGTTTGCCAATATTTTTTGGAGAGTCCGCTTTTTTGACAGATGGCGTCAAGGTATTGATCGCGGTTCATGTTGTGTTCGACCGGCACTTGCGGTAAAAGTAATCCTCGCGCACTATTTTCTTCTAGAATTAAACCATGCTTGCCAATAATTATTTCATCATAAGAATGCAGTATAAAAGGAGGTGAGAGAACCGATATTTCAATTTTAATTTGGGATATTTCATTTTTTGACAATGGTGGAAAGCGCGGGTCATGCATAGCGGCTTGAACTGCGGCGTCGCAAATTGTCTCAAATAATGGTTGATCAGAAAGAATATAACCGATACAGCCCCGTAACGAGTTTAGTTCAGTTATGGTTACAAAGGCACCGGCGTTTAATTTAAGAATCGGATGCTGTTCATAATCGGGTGTTTCTATTTTCGTTTTCGTGAAAATTGATTCGATAGATTTTCGTGCCGCTGATAGTAAAATTATTTTCTCTTCGTAAGTTATGTTCATTTTATATCTTATAAATTATTAATCCGCTTTTTTCTTTGAGCAGAAATAAAAAATCTTTATAAATAAAAAAGGAGTCATTAAATAAACTTGAAACGTTTTCATTCAGCTCTATCTTTAATAATTCTTTTCCTGACACTTTATCCAGAGCAAAAAATACATTCGAATAAATGCTTTCTTTAACTAAGTAGTTAAAAGAAAATAATAATTTGTTGTTGAAATCAATTGTCTCAATATCGCCGGCAATTTGATATTTGTGGGTTTTTGATTCAACCATACTCAGTATTGCTGAATCACTATTTTGATTTAATTTCTCCGGGTAATAATAGTTATTCCACTTTTCCGATTTATCCAGTTCACTACGAAGCGAGTTTATTTTTTCGTAATCCGGTCCAATATTTTCTATAATTTCTCCAGAAAGATAGTTCAACGCAAAATAATCTCTATCCTCAAATCCCTGTGTGTAAGCGTACACAATATCCTCGGCGACGAAATGAAACGTTAAGGTTGAATTATTCCATAAATTATTTTGGGAATTTATATCAACGGCAATAATTTCTTTATGCTGAGGCATATCTGGTTTTGGAAATCGATGAAAATAAATTATGTCTTTATAAACAGATTCAATACCGAGCCAATATTTTTCTTCCAGCTGAAAATTTTTAAAGACAGTCTTCGTCGAATTTAAATCATAGCAATCAAAGAATACTTCTTTAGATGAAACATCCCGCGATTCAATAATTATTTTATCATAATCAGAAATCAACAATCTCCAAAGTTGTCGTTTTGAACTATATTTAAAATGTTTTCCCATCATGTTCCAAGTAAATGTATGTTTTTAGACCGCTCTTTGCGCCTTTCTCGGTGAGCGCAAAGAGCTTGATCAGAATTCAAAAATTATAACTTTTTAAATCTAGCTGTAAAATGTCTCAGTATCGGAGCTTCGTAGGTGAATGTATAACCGCGCAGCTCGTCCTTCTTCTTAAAAACTTCTATCAAAACTTCAGCTACATAATCAATATGGCTTTGAGTATAAACTCTTCTTGGGATAGCCATACGCACGAGCTCCATCATAGAGGGAATTAAATTACCATTCGCATCATATTTGCCAAACATAACACTACCAATTTCACACGCACGAATTCCCCCTTCAATATACATTTCACATGTAATTGATTGTCCCGGATATTGTTCAACCGGAATATGTGGAGCAAATCGTTTTGCATCTATATATATTGCATGACCTCCCGGCGGTTCGATAATTGGGATTCCGTTACTTAATAATTTTTCACCAAGATATTCTATACTTCTAATTCTGTATTGCAAATAATATTCATCAACAATCTCTTCCAGACCTTGAGCAATTGCCTCGAGATCGCGTCCTGCAAGTCCGCCGTAAGTTGGAAATCCTTCTGTAACAATTAAAAGGTTTCTCGATTTCATTGCAAGTTCTTCATCATTAATCGAAAGCCATCCCCCTATATTTACAAGCGCATCTTTTTTAGCACTCATAGTTGATCCATCGGCATAAGAAAACATTTCCTGGCAAATTTCTAAAATTGTTTTGTCTTTATATCCATCTTCTCTCATTTTTATAAAGTACGCGTTTTCAGCAAAGCGGCATGCATCGAGAAAAAGAGGAATATTATTTTGTTTACATACTTTCGAAACTTCTTTTATGTTTTTCATCGAAACCGGTTGACCGCCGCCAGAATTATTAGTAACCGTTAGTACAACTAGCGGAATGTTTTCTCTTCCATATTTTTTAATAAATGATTCAAGAGCCTCAATATCCATGTCCCCCTTAAATGGAGCTCGTATTTCGGGATGCTTGCCAACCTCGTTTAATAAATCGTGAGCCTCCGCACCCGAGTATTCAACATTTGCGCGAGTTGTATCAAAAAAAGTATTTGAGGCGAAGAACTTTCCCTTTCCACCAAGAATTGTAAACAATATTTTTTCTGCGGCTCTTCCTTGATGGGTTGGAATAATAAACTTATCGCCTGTAATTTTTTTTACAGCGCTTTCAAATCGGTAAAAACTTTTTGCGCCCGCATAACTTTCATCACCTCGCATAATTCCAGCCCACTGTTCAGAGCTCATCGCAGAGGTGCCGCTATCAGTTAGCAAGTCAATTAGTACATCATCCGCGTGAATTAAAAAAGTATTGTACCCGGCTTCTTCTAATATTTTTGTTCTTTCCTCTTTGGTGGTAAACCTAATCGGCTCTACCGATTTAATTCTAAATGGCTCAATAATGGTTTTCATTTTTCCTCAATTTTTAGTGAAAGAAAATTAAGAATTATTAGATAACAACGGCATCATAATAATTCAAGAAAAGAGATAGAAATAATCATGTAAAGCATACTTGACTTTTTGTAAAGGATGCTATAATTTGCCATCAACATTTCGAGGGGATTTTATGGGGTTCAAATTTGTTGTAAAGGATGAAAACTTACCAAAACCTACAGTATTATCAGTTCTTCATATTTTAAGTCTGCTGCTGGGAATGCTCTCATTCAGCAAGTATTTGAATGTCCCAACTGATTTCATTATTTCGTTCAGCATTCTACTTCTTCTTCAAACGCTCTACTTGGCAATCTTTTATAGAAAAATTGTTTGGGAAAGATATTCAAACATAAAATTGAGAGTCATAACAACGGTATTTATCTTTCTAAATTTAGCACATGCGATCATAGTTTTATTTGGAGTATACTCTGGTAATTTTATTTCATTACACAGTTATTTGTTTTTGATATCAGTTGTAATTGTAATTTCAATATTTTTTGCGCTCTTCGTTAAAGGTAGTTCGTTTAATGAGATAATGCGTTTAGCGAGCAATTTTAATTTCCCTCATTACAAATATGCTGCTGCAATTCCCATTTTTATTTTGATCCCAACCATATTTACAAAAGATTCTCTTTTAATTGGCACAGCTCTTTTGCTGCTATTTTTCAGTTCTCTGTATACTGTCCTAGGGGAATACCGTCAAACAAAAAGAAAAGATGAATTAGACAGGCTGATTAAGTTTGAAGCTTCCTATTTAACCATACAAATAGTGAATGCGTTTTTTTTCCCTCTATATCTTATGGGAATAATTCTAAAAATCAGCATTCCCTGGTTTTATATAATGGTTATCTTCCTGATTAGTCACACACTATTTCAAGCAATTATAAATAAAAGGTACGAGTGAAAAATATACTTCATGTGATGCGGGCCGAAAAGCGCTTATCGCAAGATGATTTAGCAAAACTATTAGAAGTCTCCCGTCAGACAATTAACGCTATAGAGAGAGAAAAATATGATCCGAGTCTTCCCCTTGCTTTAAAAATCGCAAAAGTATTTAACCGGCAGGTTGAGGAAATATTTTTTCTGGAGGAAAAATGAATCTCATAAAAATGTTTCGAGAAGAGCTCTACATATCATTAATTATGTTCGCTGTTTTTAGCTATGATGTTTACTTGAAAGGAGATGCAACAGCAAACAACTGGCTGATCAGCATCATTTTTATAATTATAACATGGGCAATTTTTTACTTTGTTTTTGTTCGGCTAGGCAAAGATTTCAAGCTGGATGAGCGGGAGTTTCTTATCTTCATCAAAATAGGATACATCTCGGTTTTTCTTTTTATCTCTTGCCTAATGATTATTTTTACTTTTCAAGAGCTTACTCTACCAATATTAAATGTTGCGGTTTCTAAAATATGGGGGCGCTATTTGTTACCTATTTTCATTCTAGTACATGCTTTAACTGGACTGGTTTTCAATAATTTAAGGGAAAATTTTTAATTCATTTATTTGTAGTTTTTATTAATTTACGCTTGCCCTCACTAAAAATACAAGGAGAATTTAAATGGAAGAAATGCAAAACCAGGATACACCTAAAATGTCCTCCGTTGAAGAAGAAGAATTTGAAATGAGTCATACAGACAAACTTGTTGGTGTGTTATCGGAGCCTGTTCCAACTTTCACAAAAATGGCACAGGCAGAGCCTAAGACAGTTGATTGGATTTTGCCGATTCTTGTTTTTATTGTAGTTGCTATACTTTCTAACATAGTAATGATGAGCAACCCTGAAATACGTTTAAGTGTAATTGAAAAACAAACAAAAAATATTGAGCAAAATTTTGATGAAATGGTCAAAAAAGGGCAAATGACCGAAGCGCAAAAAGAAGAACAAATGGAATCGATACGAGACAGAATGAGTGATCAGGGAATGACTCAATATATTTTTACCGGGTTTGGAATTCTTGTAGTAACATTCATCATGTTTTTTGTTGTGAGCGGTGTTTTTCTACTTATTGTAAAATTAGGATTAAAAGGAGATGGGAATTACAAATCGGCAATGGTTTCATATGGACTGCCATACTACATTAATATTCTTCAAGTAATTGTTATGGTTATTTTGGCAATGGTTATGAACAAATTTTTTAGCGGGACAAGTCTTGGGGCATTAACCGATGCTGACGGCTCGACTATTACAGGTTGGTTCTTAAATAAATTAGATCCATTTACAATTTGGTTTTATGTAATAATTGGAATTGGGTTTGCGAAAATGTTTAAATCAAATGATATTAAAAAATATGTTTTTACAATTGTTGGGGTTTGGTTACTTACCAGCTTATTATTCTTCTATCTCGCTCAAGCTGTTCCATTCCTAAAATGGTTTTCAATGTCGTAAATTTAACAAGGTAGGGATGAGGCTTGCCTCATTTCTACCTTATATTTTCTGATATAATTTAATCATCTCAACTTCATTTTTTGATAGCTCTCTAACTTCCCCCGGCTTCAAGTTATCCAGCAAAATATTTTTTATTCTCACACGAACAAGCCGCAAAGTTGGAAATCCAACTGCCGCAGTCATCTTGCGAACTTGCCGGTTCCTTCCCTCAGTAATCGTTAATGAAATCCAGCTTGTGGGTATATTCTTTCTTTCTCTGATTGGAGGATTTCTTTCCGGGAAATTAGGGGCCTCGATCAATTTAGCTTTTGCAGGTAAAGTTTTCTTTCCTTCTATAACCAGGCCATCAATTAACTGTTGAATTGCGCTTTGAGTCGGAATCCCTTCCACCTGAACATAATATTCTTTTTCAAGTTTGTTTCGGGGATTAAGCAAATGATCTGTTAATCTTTTATCGTTTGTAAGAAGAAGCAAACCCTCGCTATCCATATCCAATCTTCCAATTGGATAAACATCTTTAGGAAAATTAAAAAGTTCTGAAAGCGTTTTTCTATTGTTCGCATCAGTAAATTGCGAGAGCATGCCGTATGGTTTATTAATCGCAAAATAATAAAGAGTATTTCGCATCATTCTTTTTTCAGAAGTTTTCTAATGCTCTTTTCTTCACCAAAGACTAGAAGCACGTCATCCTTTTCTATTTTTGTTTCACCGTTTGGAATGCCAACAATCTGTTCAAACGTCTCCTCGCCAAATCCCAAGAGTTTAGATTGAGTTACTTTCCGTTTTATTGTAACAATATTCACTTTATAATTTTTTGGTAAATCTAATTGCTGAAGTGTTTTTCCTGTAAACTCAATAGGAGTAATCATTTCCACTATGCTATAATCAGATTCCAGTAAAACAGAATTAATTACTTTGTCCATCATTAAAGTATTTGCAACGCGCATTGCTGCTTCCTCGGTTGGAAGAATAATTTCCTTGATTCCAAGATTAGAAAGGATACGTTTTGTTATTTCGGTTGTGGCTCTAACAATAATTCGTTTAACGCCAATAATTTGCAAAATTGAAACCGTTAAAATGCTTGCTTCAAAATCATCACCCATTCCAACAATTACAGCATCATACTCAGACAAATCCTGTGTTCGCAGAGCCTTTTCATCTGTGGAATCGAGCCGAACAGCCCGTGTAACCATTTCCTTTACATCCTCAAGCTTATTCATATCGCTGTCTATGGCCAAAACTTCGGCGCCCTTCTCTTCTAAAAAATTGGCGAGAAACCCACCAAAATGCCCCAGTCCTATTATTGCAAATTTTTTACTCATTTTAATTCCCGATTAAATTATGATTTTTTCTTCAACATAATCGTAAAGATGAACATCCATTCTTTTAAATAGAGCTAATGTGAATGTTAAGAAACCGATTCTCCCAATAAACATTGTTGCCGTAACAATTAATTTTCCGAATGAAGTAAGTTCGGGGGTAATCCCTAAAGATAATCCAACAGTACTTGATGCCGATATAACTTCAAAAAGTATTTTTTCGAATGAAGCATTTTCCGAAAGAAGTAGAAGAAAAGTGGCTATTGATATATAAATCATACTAAGAATAATTGTGCTGAATGATCGGCTTATATCAGAGGAAGAAATTCTTTTTTTAAATATCTCAACCCGGTCTTTTCCCTTAGCGATGGCAAAAAGATTTAACAGAGAAATCGAAAATGCGGTTGTTTTTATTCCAGCCCCTGTTGAGGCAGGAGAGCCGCCAATCCACATCAGCACAATTATTATAAAGATAACCGGTAATGATATTTTTGTAAAATCTACCGTATTAAATCCAGCGGTTCTTGTTGTAACCGATTGAAAAACCGAAGTTAATAGCTGCTGAAAAGTATTTTGATCATTCAAGCTATTGTTATTTTCAAGAACGAAATAAAAAATAGCTCCTATTAATATTAACGCAGTAGAGGTTATCAGTACCAACCTTGAGTGGAGTTTAAACTGAATATTGTTCTTATTTAACACATTATTTACAAATACTTTTCTAATATCTCTCAACACCGGGAACCCTAGTCCGCCGGCAATAATCAAGCACATTATTATCAACAAAAACGGAAAATTTACGAATAAGTCCTTATGAGCCAAGTTTTGGCTCAGCAATGAAAAACCGGCATTGCAAAATGCTGAGACTGAATGAAAAACAGAAAAGAACACTTTACCCTTTGTTGAGGAGATAAATGATAAATCTGCCGAATAAAATATTAACAGCGCCCCAATAAATTCAATTAAAAAAGTTAGTCCAACAATTTGATATACTAATCTTTTTAATCCGCTTATATTCTCCTCCCCAAACATTTCCTGTACAGCAACATATTCTTTTAAGTTGTAGGACTTACCTGACGAAAACGCAAAAAAAGTAGTTAGCGTCATTATCCCTAGTCCACCGGTCTGAATTAATCCCAGAATAATTAGCTTTCCGTTATAAGTAAAGAATCCCTCAGTATCAACAACGGTAAGTCCTGTAACCGTAACTGCGCTTGCAGAAGTGAATAAAGCATCAACAAAACTAATATGCCCGCCGAATGTTGATTTCGGCATCATCAATAAAAGTGCGCCAATTGTAATTAGAGTAATAAAACTCATCATTAAAAGCATAGCTGGCTGGATTCTTCTGTTAATTAATTTTTTGCTTTGATTAATGGCTTCGAGCAAAAGTGTAATTATTGCAAGTGCCTGCGTGATTATTAAATAAACATAGGTTAGCGTTTTGGGGTTAAGCATTGGATTAATTGAAAAAACTATTCCGCTTACCAATTGTGGAAATAATAAATATATAATTATAAACCCTATAAGAAGCAGTTCAATTCTATGTGATTTAACAAAAGCAACCCTATCCCTTTCGAGCGCCACTCTCAAAATGTAGTAAAATGAAAACCCGTAAAGAACCGCTCCGGGAAGTAACGATGTATATTCTCTGATATCTTCTTTTAAATAAAATCCAAAATCGGCAATCATGCTAATTAATGCTGTAACAGCAAGAAGCGCTATAAAAATTCTGCTGTATCGTATTAACGAATCTCGTAATAATTCCCTTTTTTCGTGAGCCTGAGATTTTCCACTGCCATCTTTAATATTTAATGTTAGCTTCGACATTCTAATTTACGCTCTGTGGATCAACGTCAATTATTAATCTCACATCCTTAAACTTAGATTTTTGATTAAACTCAATATACGATTGAAGAATAGCGTTTCGTAAAATTTTTCCGGATGGATCTCTTTTCCTGCTGCTCTTTAAAATTATTTGAAACCGATAACTTCCCTTTACTTTGAAAATAGCGGCTTCTCCGGCGGGAGTGATAATTAAAAATTTCCCATACTTTGTTAAATATCCATGAAACTCATTAATCGCGGCGCGTGCCCGTGATTCATTTTCATCTTTTATTTCAATTAGTCCAATTTTTGAAAATGGCGGATATCCGCTCTGCTCCCTCAGCAAAATTTCCTTTTCATAAAATCCTGCGTAATCATATTCCACAACTTTTTGAAGAACAAAATGTTTATGATTTTGAGTTTGGATAATTACTTCCCCCTCTTTTCCGCTTCTGCCTGCTCTGCCGCTAACCTGAGTTAAGAGTTGGAATGTTCTTTCATCTGCTCTAAAATCGGGGAGCCACAATGAAGTTTCGGCAGCAATTACTCCAACTAATGTAACATTTGCAAAATCCAAACCTTTTGAAACCATTTGAGTACCAACGAGAACATCAATTTCCCCTTTACGAAAACTGTTTAGCAGTTCCCCCAATTTACCTTTTCTATTGATTGAATCTGAATCTACCCGTTCAATTTTTGCTTTCGGAAAATAATACTCTAATTCATCCTCTACTCTCTGTGTACCTGTCCCAAAAAACTTTAACGAAATTGAACCGCAAACCGAGCAAGCTTTAGGAACCGGCTTTATAATTCCGCAATAATGACAGTGCAAAATATTTTTACTTAAATGATGAACCATAGAAACTGAACAGTCATCGCAAGTAATGACTTCTCCGCAGTCATCACAAAATACTTGAGTAGCAAATCCCCGCCGGTTTTGTAGTATGATTACACTTTCCTTTTTCTGTAGTCTTTCCTCAATTGCATCAATTAATTGTTTGCTAAAGATACTTTCCATTTTTTTCTTTTTACGTTCAATCGTAACATCAACAAGTTTTATTACCGGGAGTTTTGCGTCATCAATTCTATCGGGCAGTTGAAGTAATTTATATTTTTCATTTTTTGCATTATACATACTTTCAATTGATGGAGTAGCAGATCCAAGAATTACGGGGCATTCATTAAACTTTGCTCTTATTACCGCGCATTCTCGGGCATTGTACTTAGGTACAATATCGTTTTGTTTATAGCTCTGATCATGCTCCTCATCAACCACAATTAATCCAATATTTTTTAACGGAGCGAACAAAGCGCTTCGTGGACCGATTACAACTTTATATTTTCCGGAGACTATTCCCCGCCACGAATCATATCTTTCACCCAACGACATGCGGCTGTGCAATACAGCTGTTTTATTCTCAAAATAATTAATAAAGCGTGTTGTTATTTGTGGAGTTAATGAAATTTCTGGGACAAGAACAATTGCGGTTTTTCCCTGCTCAATAACTTTTTTTACCAGTTCAATATAAACTTGAGTTTTACCACTGCCGGTTACACCATATAACAAATAAGGATCAAATCTTTTGTCGTTTATCGATTCGTTAATTGCTCCAACTACTTTTTCCTGTGCCTTACTTAAGATTATGTTTTTTGAATCTTCTTTATACGATTCGGTGTAGATTCGCTCAACTTCTTTATCAAATACTTCAATAAGATTTTTCTGAATCAATGAATTGATTGTTGCCGAGGAAGTGTTTGTCTTTTTGAGCAATTCACTTTGCTGCACGGGTTCTTTCTGTGAAATGAGTTCCAGAAGGATTACCACTTGTTTAGAGGATTTTCTTTCTATCTCCGGCATTACTTCATAAGTTTCTTCCAGACTTTTAGCCAGCTTTACAAACTTTACTTTTTTTACCCTAACCTTTCCCTCGTCAATAAAGGTAAGAATTGATATTGCGCCAATTTTCTCAAGGGAACGAAGTGATGAATAAAGGTTCTTCTGTTTTAATTGTTTTTGAAGTTGTGAGATTTGATGCGTTTCTTTCTCAATTAATACCGAAAGCAATTTATAACGTTGTGAGTTTTTTTTAGTCTCTGTAGAAATCAATTTATTGCAGTAATCAAAATCGACGACAACTTTTCTTTTTGATTCGACATCGGAGCCATAAGGAACACAATTCCGCAATGCTTCGCCGAGAGAACTCATATAATAATCGGCAATCCATTCATAAAACTTTAATGCTTTTTCGTCGAAAATCGGCAGATCGTCAATTATATCGCGAACAGGCTTAATTTTTTCTTTGATATCAGATTCAGCTGACAAGGAAACTACAAATCCGGTTAACACTCTTTTCCCAAAAGGAACAACTGCGCGCACTCCTACTTTTACCGAGTCTTTTAACTCTTCCGGTATCGAATAGGTAAATGAATTTCTAAATGGTAAAGGAAATACTATTTGGCAGTACATAATTGCTCTCAAATTTCAGATGCCCGCTATAAGCTTTTCAACTAAAAGATAGTTTACAAACCTCCAATAGCCGAAAGCGGAAAGCTTTTCTCAAATATAATCATTCTTTATGGATTGCATAAATCCACACAACCTCTTATTTTAGGGCCACTTTAATAATCCATGGAGAAAAGATGAAAAAACTACTCGCATTGCTTTTAATTATCACTGTATCAATTTCTTTTGCAAATGAAGAAAAGTATGGCAAAGAAATAACTATAAAAGAAAAAACTAATATCTCTAAAATATTAAAAGCCCCCGCAAAATTTGAAGGAAAGACAATTTTGGTTGAGGGAGACGTTCTTGCTGTGTGCCCAAGCAGAGGTTGCTGGATTGAAGTTTCTGGCGAAAAAGAGGGAGAAAAAATAAAAGTTAAAGTTGAAGATGGCGTTATTGTATTTCCTCAAGACGCAAAGGGTAAAAAAGCTTTAGTTGAAGGAACTATAGAAGAAATTAAAGCCGAATCGGAATGCGGCGGTCATGAAGGCGAAGAAGCTCACGCCGATGAAGGTGGATGCTGCTCGGGAAGTAAAGGTGCAAAAGCTTATCAACTTAGAGGTTTGGGAGCCGTTATTAAATAGTTGAGAGTTGTGAATTGAGATTTGAAAATTAACCCCGGAGAACCCGGGGTTTTTTTATGCAAATAATTTGGTGTAATTATAAAAATTACTTTGTTAATTTAGTATCATATTATCCTCTCGTCCGTCTTAAGAATGCAATTTTCATTAAAATAAACCACTCATTAAATTAGAGGCATTATGAAATACAAATCATTTTTTATGCTGATAATTGCGCTGGTATTTTCTTTTAATCTAACTGCGCAAAAACTCAGCCAAATCGACATTCCCTACAAAACATTTACTCTCAAAAACGGATTAACATTAATTGTACACGAAGATAACAAAGCGCCAATTGTTGCCGTTAATATTTGGTATCATGTTGGTTCTAAAAATGAAAAACAGGGCAAAACCGGTTTCGCGCATTTGTTTGAGCATTTGATGTTCAATGGCAGTGAAAATTTTGATGACGATTATTTCAAGATTATGGAAAAAATTGGAGCTACCGATTTAAATGGTACTACCAATAATGACCGCACAAACTATTTCCAAAATGTACCAAAATCTGCTCTCGATCTCGCATTATGGATGGAAAGCGATAGAATGGGGCATCTTCTCGGCGCTGTAACTCAAGCTAAACTTGATGAGCAGAGAGGAGTTGTTCAAAATGAAAAACGACAGGGTGAAAATGAACCATATTCTATTGCCTACGAATTAATTACCCATAATACTTATCCAAAAGGGCATCCATATTCATGGACTGTAATCGGTTCGATGGAAGATCTTGAAGCGGCTAAACTTGAAGATGTTCATGAATGGTTCAAAACATATTATGGACCAAATAATGCCGTGCTTGTTGTTGCCGGCGATATTAACGCCGAAGAAGTTTATCAGAAAGTTGAAAAATATTTTGGAGATATTCCTGCCGGACCTCCAATTTCGAAATCGCAAATCAATGTAGCGAAAATGGTTGGCACCAAACGTCATGCCGCGCAGGATCGTGTTCCTCAGGCGCGTATAACTAAAATCTGGAATATTCCGCACTGGGGAACAAAGGAATTGGCTCATCTTGATTTATTGAGCGATATTCTGGCTTCGGGAAAAACTTCACGGTTTTATAAAAGATTAGTTTATGAAGATCAGATTGCAACACGAGCTGCTGCATATTACAGTGATGGCGAAATCGGAAGTCAATTTATTGTTGAAGCAGATATCAAGCCGGGTGTAAATATTTCTGTTGTTGAAAAAGCGCTTGATGAAGAACTCGCAAAAGTTTTAAAATCGGGAGTTACCGAAAAAGAATTGAAAAAAGTTAAAGCACAATTTTTTGCTGGATTTATAAGAGGAGTAGAGAGAATTGGCGGCTTTGGTGGTAAATCCGATATCCTCGCTCAAAATATGGTTTATGGAGGTTCCCCCGATTATTATAAAACATATCAAAAATTTATAGCTGAAACTACCCCCGCCGATATTAAAAATAGTGCAAATAAATGGTTGAGTGACGGTGTGTTCATTTTGGAAATTCATCCATATCCGCCATACTCAACGGTTACTAGTGATGTTGATAGAAAGACAGTTCCACAAACCGGAGAATCGCCGGATGTAAAATTTCCTGATGTTCAAAAAGATAAGTTAAGCAATGGAATGCAAATATTGTTGGCGGAAAGAAAAGCAATTCCAGTAGTCAATCTTAATTTAATGTTTGATGCTGGTTTTGCCAGCGATCAGTTTGCTACACCAGGTACCGCAAGTATGGCAATGAATATGCTTGATGAGGGAACAAAAACAAAAGACGCACTTCAGATTAGTGAAGAATTACAGATGCTGGGAGCTACTTTAGGAACGGGCTCTAATCTTGATATGGCATTTGTAAATATGAGCGCACTTAAAGCTAATCTTGATCCTTCATTAAATTTATTTGCCGATGTTGTGTTAAATCCTTCATTTCCTCAAAAAGAACTTGAAAGATTAATTAAAGAAAGAATTGTCGGGATACAACGGGAGAAAGTACAACCAATACAAATGGGATTGCGCGTTGTACCAAAATACATTTATGGCGAAAATCATCCTTACGGCAAACCATTCAGCGGTTCCGGATTTGAAGCAAATGTATTGCAATTAACCCGCGATGATATGATCAAGTATCATCAAACCTGGTTTAAACCAAATAACGCAACAATTGTAATTGTCGGCGATATTAAAATGAGCGAAATTAAGCCAAAGCTCGAAAAACTTTTTGCCGCATGGAAACCAGGAGATGTTCCCGAAAAAGAAATTAAGACCGTAGCGGCACCCGAGAAACCGGTTATTTATTTGATGGATCGCCCAGGCTCACAATCATCAATAATATTCGGGTCACAAGTAGCTCCTCCTTATGGCGATAAAGAAAACGTCGCTATTCAATCAATGAATGATATTATTGGTGGAATGTTTACTTCTCGAATCAATATGAATTTAAGAGAAGATAAGCATTGGTCCTATGGTTCCGGCGCATTTATGCCCAACGCAAGAGGACAAAGACCATATTTGTTTTATGGTGTAGTGCAGGTAGATAAAACCAAAGAATCTATTCAAGAAATCATTAAGGAAATAAAAGGTTATGTTGGCGATAAACCGGCAACAGATGAAGAAGTTAATCAGGTAAAAGAGCAGAATTCACTTTCGCTTCCTGGAAGCTGGGAAACAAATTCAGCGGTATCTAATTCGCTTGTAACTTCGGTTAGCTACAATCTACCTGAGGGTTACTGGAACGAATATTCTTCAAAAATTAAAAATCTTTCTGTAAGTAATATTCAAACAGCCGCTAAAAGAATTATAACTCCCGATAATTTAATTTGGGTTGTTGTAACGGATGCATCAAAAACAAAAGAGAGATTGCAAGAATTAGGTTATGAAATTCGTATGATTGATGGTGATGGGAATTTGATTAAGTAAAAAAGAAGCTGTCTCAAAAGTAAAAATGTTTAGTTAATAACTTTTGGGACAGCTTTTTATTTTAAGTTTGCTAAAGAATGTTTTTGTAAACTTGAATACAGTAAAGATTAATTAACTGTTAAATGGGGATTTATTTTACCAACAAGATGTGCTTTTGGAACAGCTCCAACAACCGCATCAACCAATTTTCCACCTTTAAATATTCCTAATGTAGGAATACTCATAATTCCATACTGAGATGCAACTTGAAAATTTTCGTCTGTATTTACTTTTACTACTTTTAATTTTCCGGAAAGGTCATTTGCAATTTCCTCTACAACTGGAGCTACCATTCGGCAAGGTCCACACCAGGGTGCCCAAAAATCAACCAATACCGGGAGGTCGCTTTGCAATACTTCTTGTTGAAAGTTACTATCTGTACCTACTATTACACTATTCATTTTATTCTCCTTTTTGAATTTACTATCCGTTTGATGCTGGGTGATGTAAAAGGATTCATAAAATATTATAGAATTTTTGTGAGCTCCGTGAGTGAGTTTATTTTTATTGCATTTACTTCTTTTGCAGTGGCGGAATTTGTTTTTTTACCACGGTCAATTAATATTGCGCTTAATCCGGCATTTAGCGCTCCCTCAATATCGTCTTCGGGATTATCGCCAATATAAACTACTTCATTTGGACGCAACCCGCACTTAGATAAGCCAAGTTCAAATATCTTCCCTTCCGGTTTTTTACAGTTAACTTCATCAGAGACAATTACAAAATCGAAAAACGATTTGAGGTTTGTGCTCATCAAAACTTTATAGATATGCGGGGTATGATCAAAATTTGTGATTAAGCCAACGGTGTATTTCTTTTTTAGATTTTCAATTGTAGCTATAGATTCCTTATCAAGCTCTATTTGCTCCTGCCATTTTTGAATAGTAACATTTGCTAATTCTTTTAATTTTCCAATTGGAAGTATTAAACCAATCTCTTCAAGAAACCACTTTATCTTCGATTCGTAAGTAGTAAGCTGATGTTCATTATTTTTTGGAACATCTTTAGAGATAATTTTCTCGCAGAGTATTTCGATCTGATCAAATGAGATATTGTAAGGCTTGCCAATTAATTCATAATAACAATTAATCCACTCTCTGTTTGCGGAATCATAATCATGAAAAATTAATAAAGTGCCATACAGGTCGAAGAACACTCCTTTGATTTGATTTTTATATTTTATCATTTATCGGGATTTAATATTCTTATAACTTCATCATGTATTTGTCCCGCAGTTGCAACAAGACTAGCTCCGGTAACGGCATCGTTTCCCTTATAATCGGTTACTCTTCCGCCGGCGCCTCGAATCACCGGAATGACGGCGAGAGAATCCCAAGGATTCATAATCGGATCAATCATTATATCTGCAAATCCGGTTGCAACTAAATAATATCCATAGCAATCACCCCACATTCTATAATACTTTACTTTACGCATTAGGTTATCAAAACCATTTTTGCTCTGATATTTTTCAATATGCAGGTAGTCGGTTCCGAGCAGTATTGCTTGCGATAAATCTTCACACTTTCTAACCTTTACTTTTTCCCCATTAAGTAATGCTGCATTGTTATCTCCAATTAAAAACTCATTAAGTATTGGTTGGTTAATAACTCCTAAAATTGGTTCATTATTTTTGACAAGTGCAATCAGAGTTCCGAAGGTTACGGTCCCGCAAATAAAGCTTTTCGTTCCATCGATAGGGTCTAATATCCACTTGTATTCCGCCGCCGAATTATGTTCTCCAAATTCCTCACCTAAAATTCCATGATCGGGATATTGCTTCATAATTAATTCGCGCATTAATTCTTCGGCTTTTTTATCGGCAATAGTAACTGGTGATTCATCAGCTTTGCTCTCAATTTTTACATTAGTGCGCCAATACTGCTTAATTAATTTTCCGCTCAACATCGCGAGTTCTTCAGCAAACAATTTTAATTCTTTTAATTCATCCATTTATTTGTCTCATGTTTTGTGGCATTATATTCTATAGAACAATGCATAATAATTACTGATTAAATTTATTCATTTGAAAATCTTTAACAAAACTATTGTATTTTCGCTAACAGAAAAATGAACCTATTAAAAGCAAATAGCGAATCAATTCTTAATGCGGCTAAAATTATTAAAGCGGGCGGATTAGTTGCATTCCCCACCGAGACAGTTTATGGACTTGGTGCTGATGGTTTAAATCCTATTGCAGTAGCAAAAATATTTGAAGTAAAAAAACGCCCCTCTTTTAATCCTTTAATATTGCATATTGACGATAAAAGCTGGTTTGCCAAACTTACTTCACCAATTGAAAAGAATGTTGAGTTGTTAATTGAAAAATTTATGCCTGGACCGCTGACTTTGGTTCTTCCAAAGAACAATATTGTCCCCGATATTGTAACTTCTGGCAATGATACAGTTGCTATTCGTATGCCAAATCATCCCGTTGCATTAGAGTTGATTAAAGAAGCCGGTACTCCAATTGCCGCGCCGAGTGCAAACAGATTTGGGCATTTAAGTCCCACCGAAGCATTTCATGTTAAAAAGTATTTAGGCAATAAAGTTGATTTAATACTTGACGGGGGAAAGTGTTCTGTTGGAATTGAATCAACAATAATTCAATATGAGGAGGGCTCTTTTTATCTGCTCCGTCATGGCGGTATTTCTAAAGAAGAAGTTGAAAAGATTACTGGAAAAATTTCAAATAAAAAACCTAACGCCGAAAAACCTAATTCACCGGGGCAATTGCCATTTCATTATTCCCCAAATACTCCTCTAAAATTTTACGATGCATCACTGCTCGACGAATCAAAAAAAATTGGTGCCTTATTTTATAAAAAAAAGATTGATAACTATAATTACAAAATGGAGCGGGTTCTCTCCCCATCCGGCAATCTTAGAGAAGCCGCGGCTAATTTATTTTTGATGCTGCATGAACTTGAATCATCAGAACTGGATTTGATTCTGGTGGAAAAAATTGAACAGTCCGGCCTGGGTAGAGCAATAATGGATAGATTATCGAAGGCCGTTAATAAACATTATTGATTTTCACAATATCAGTTCATAGCTTGCAATCAATTAATCCCATAAATTTTACTTTGAAAGATAACAATACCGAAGAAAAACTGCGACTGCTTGTAACTGAGCAACAAGAGTTAAACAGGCAATTGAAAGAATCGCAGGATGAACTGCATAAATTAAACGCCAACAAAGACCGATTAATATCAATTATTGCACATGATTTACGTAGCCCTTTCAATTCATTGTTAAATTTTTCTGAATTCCTTGTTGAAGATATCGACGAGCTCCCCAAAGAGGAAATAAAGCTATTTGCTCAGAAAATAAATGAAGCCGCAAATAATTTATTTACTCTTCTCGAAAATCTTCTGCAATGGTCACGCATGGAATCAGGTAAGTTCCCATTTCATCCGGCCAAACTTAATTTAAGATACAAGATCAATCAGGTAATTAAATTATTCATTGATATTGCCGAAATAAAAAAAATTAAAATTATTAATAATGTTCCCGAAACATGCGTGGCTTTTGCGGATGAAGATATGATGTTTTCGGTAATTCAGAATCTTCTGTCTAATGCAATTAAATTCTCTAAAGATTTAGGAAATATAATTTTTGAGGGACAGATAGATAATGATACGATTAAAATTTCTATTAAAGATACTGGGATTGGAATAAAAGAAGAGGATTTGGCAAAACTTTTCAGAAATGATATTCGCCACTCAACTTATGGCACTCATGATGAAAAGGGCTCAGGACTTGGATTAATGATATGCAAAGAAATGATTGAAAAAAATAGCGGCGAAATAATTGTGTCAAGCAACTTTGGAGAAGGAACAACTTTTTATTTTACACTCCCCCTCTTTAGTGCTCAACAAAATTAATGGCGTTTCACTTCTGGTTTTAACTTCAAAATTGCATTATTAATAAAATTTGGAATTACTATCTTTCTTGTAAGCCTTATTGCGTTTTCATCTTCGAGCAGGGCAAGCATATCATAATATTTTTGTTCCCCATATTTACTAATAACATGCTCTTTTCTATCCGGTTTTCTAAAATGAAAATACATACTCGCCGGATCTGCCTCAGGATGAAACTGAGTTCCAACAATTTCATCTGTAACACGGAGAGCCATAATCGCTCTTTCATGTTCTACGTGCGGCCTATACTTTTCGATACATAAAATTTTAGCATTAAGCTCATTAATTTTTGATTGATTAGGCTGCACAACCTGCCACTCTCTAAAATCTGCCGCATAAAAGGGCTCGGGCAAATCTTTTAGTATAATTTCGTCTGCCGCCGATTCTGTTTTATGAACCGGCATAACACCAAATGATTTCGTATTTCTTTTCACAACTTCA
>Ga0351854_1054_pt1 | contig 24338 bp, 16 predicted proteins | sample BONcelHFGM3001C9_FD_206793 | JGI IMG/M metagenome (GOLD analysis project Ga0351854, IMG submission 206793) | Enriched cells from coal bed in the Powder River Basin, Montana, United States - BONCAT cells FGM rep2 HSBNCT.FGM.300.1.C9 ...
TGGAGGCATTCGTCGGCCACGCGTTTGAGCAATTCGGTGTGCCACCATTTGCTCATGCAGGTTTCTTTGATGATGTTCGCGCCGGACACGTGTTCGGCGATGAGCTTGTCGATGAACCAGCGGCCGGCCTCGAGTTCGGTGGCCATTTCCGCGAGTTTGAAGCGCGTGTTCTGAAACTTGGACAGGGGCTTGCCGAACAGCTCGCGCTCTTTGCAGTACTGGATGCATTCCTTGAGGATCGTCTCGCCCGCGGTCTGGGCGCCCACGGCGCACACCAGGCGCTCCTGCTGCAGTTTCTGCATGAGGAACATGAAGCCCATGCCCGGGTTGCCGAGCAGGTTTTCCTTGGGCACGCGGCAGTCTTCGAAATAGAGTTCGCCTGTGTCCTGGGCGTGCAGGCCCATTTTTTTAAGCTTCTGCCCGCGCGAGAAACCGGGCGCATCCTTTTCCACCACGATGAGCGAGATGCCCGTGTACGCGGGATTGGCTTTGGTATCGGTTTTCACGGCCACGACCACGAGGTCGCAGGTGAGCGCGCAGGAGATAAAGGTTTTCTGGCCGTTGATCACATAATCGTCGCCGTCGAGCACGGCCGTGGCTTTCATGCCGGCCAGGTCCGAGCCTGCGCCGGGTTCGGTCATGGCCACGGCGGTGATGGTTTCACCGGTCACGCACCCGGGCAGCCAGCGCTTCTTTTGTTCTTCGTTGCCGAAGGTGGCGATGTAGGGCACCACGATATCATTGTGCAGATTCATCATAAAACCATGGTTGCGCGCACGCGCGTTTTCTTCGATTTCAATCACGGAATAGAGGAAATCCACGCCGCTGCCGCCGTATTCCTCGGGCAGCCACGGGCACAGGAATCCCTGTTCGCCGGCCTTGAGCCAGATGTCTCTGGACACCATGCCCGCTTCTTCCCATGCCGCGTGGTTGGGCACGACTTCCTTTTCCAGAAATTTACGAAATGCATCCCGAAAGATGTTGTGTTCTTCACTGAATAGCGTACGTTTCATGGTGCGCCTCCCGGTGCGTATGCGATTATGGAATTGCTTTGAAAAGGTATTGTATCACAAGATGCAGAAATGCGGGGAAAGAAAATGATTAACGCAGAGGCGCGCGGAGGTTGCGCAATGGGCGCAAAGGGAAACACATGGGTCTATTCTTTGAACTTATAGACTTTTCTCTTGATACCATCACGCAAATGAAGAACATTGAAGTTTATGAGCCACTGTAGCAGGAATGCGGCAGTAACTTTAATGGAAAAGAATTCCCCGGACTTCAGTCCGGGGTCTGAAAGCAGTAACTTACACAAACATTGTGGGCATAAGTGGGTTTGATTTTGGAGTGCGGCGATTTATCGACGCTTTCGCAGGTCTAGAACATCCGGGATGCGCCGATATGTGACGGGAATTAATTCCCGTCACGCAAAGCGGCAATGAATTGTCGCACTCCAAAGCAAGAACATTTTGATTTAAAAAGGTTTTTTGCTTATAAAACGCACCCATCCAGTTTGAGAAGGTTTGACGCTTTATCAAATAATGAGATACCCCGGACTTCAGTCCGGGGAGAGTTCATTGCAGCAGATGATGTATAAAAACGTTTTTCATGGAGTGCGGCGATTTATCGTCGCTTTCGTCGTGCGAGATCTTCCGAGATACACCGACTTGTGCCGGGAATTAATTCCCGGCACGCAAAGCGACATTGAAATGTCGCACTCCAAAGGGAAAACGGGCTGATTTAAAAACTCTTATGCTGGCGTGATAAGGCGAACCCGCTAAGTTTGAGTTATTTAAACGTTTCTTAATAAATTGCACGGTGAACGCACGGAATTTGAGCCAGCGGAACATGCCGGAAAAAACAAGCGGCCCCCGGTTTCGGGGGCCGCTGGGATCATGCAATTGACAACGCGTTGGGAATTTCGATTATTTCTTGAGTTTCTTGAAAGCCCGGTCGCCCAGGCCCGCGCTTGCGCCGGCGATGGGGCGCGCGGCCACGATCTGGGTTACGGGGAAAGAGATGCTCTGGGAGAATGTCTGGCCGGCCACGGTCACGGTCTGGGGGTCTGACTCGATGGGGTAGATGCCGCAATAGTCCGTGTCCTGGTCGCAGATATAGTCGTCCTGGTTGCAGTCGGTTCCAGCCACGATGTAGTGGCTGCCCGCGGCCACTTCCATCATCACGTAAGCGCCGCCCGCTGCGGACAGGCTGGTCTGGCCCGTGGTGTCATAGGAAGTCGGGTCCACGGCCAGGATCCACACCGTGGTGTCCGTGCAGCCCGTGGGCGTGGTCACGGTGGTGGTCTGCACATCCATGGTGACCGGGATGCTTATGCTTCCGCCGTTGGAGATGATGCTGATGGTTCCGGCGTACGTGGTTCCCGCGGTCAGGCCCGTGCGGTTCACCGTGACTGTGAGCGTGATGGAAGATGTGTTCGATGTTGTGCCCGTGCTCATCCAGTTGCCGCCCGTGGTTTCGGAATCGCTCACGCTGGACAGGGTGAGGGCGCCGGTGCCGGTGTTTGTGATAACCACGGCCTTGGAGCTTTCGCTGGGCGCAAAATACAGTTTATCCGTGGATACCGCGATCACAGGCTGGTTGGGCTCGGTGGGTGTGGACACCAGGCGCTTGGCTTCGAGCACGCATTTGTAAGCGTTCATGAGGCCGTACCCGTAGCTCGTGTCATAGCCTGTGGCGCCCAGGTCCGTGGATGTCTGCTGGATAATGGACTCGATCTGCGTGGGCGTGATGTTGTTGTTGACCGCAACCATAAGCGCGGCCACGCCGGCCGCGTTCGGGGTGGCCATGGACGTGCCCTGGTAGTAGCCGTACGCAGTGTTGTTGTTGGCCGCGTCATTGCGCAGGGTGCTGAGTATGCCGTCGCTGGCGGCATATTCCTGGTTGCCGCCCGGGGCCACGAAGTCCAGGCCCGTGCCCACATTGGAGTAGGGCGCGCGCACGCTGTCGCGGCCCACGGCGCCCACGGCGAACACATTGCTGCACAGGGCCAGGGGGTTGAGGCTGGTTGCTGATTCGTTACCCGCGGCCACGAAGATGGATATGTTGCGCGCCGCGACCTGGTTGATGATGGCCTGGTAGGACGCGGGGCAGGGGCTGCCCGGGTCGCCGCCCAGGCTCATGTTGATAATCTTTGCGGGCGTGGCGGGCGTGGTTCCTGAATCGTTTGCGATTCCGGCCGCGTAGAGCATGCCCTGCTGGATGTCATAGTCGGTGCCGCCGCCCGCGCCGAGCACGCGCACGGGCATGATTTTGGACGCCCAGCTCACGCCGGCCACGCCCAGGCTGTTATGGGTTTCCGCGGCAATGGTGCCGGCCACATGCGTGCCGTGATATCCGGCGTGGCGCGGGTCCTGCAAAGAGATCGCGCCGCTGGTGCAGCGCGAGTCGGCCACGTCCTCGGGGTTGTTGTCGATGCCGTTGCCGTCGCACCCTGCTGCTGTGTCGCTCACGAAGTCGTATCCGGATTCGATTTTGCTGTCCAGGTCCTGGTGTGCGGCCACGATGCCCGTGTCCAGAACCGCTACAACCACGCTGCTGCTGCCTGTGGTGATGTCCCAGGCCTGGGGCAGATTGAGCTGTGTGTAATGCCACTGGTTGGCATATTGCGGGTCATTGGGCGTGATGCTCATTTTTTCGCGCACGTGGTTCAGGTCCACAAATAATGTGTTGCCGGCGTTGGCAAGAATCCGGCAGGCCTGGCGCGTATGTGTCTTGGCTGCGGACTCGTCCAGCCCAACCACGTCGATCTTGAACAGGGACAGGCCCGATGCGCCCGCGCGTTTCACGGATAGATTATGCGCGGCTGCAAAGTCCGCGGCGGACATGCCGCCGGACAGCATCACGAGCAGTTCGCCGGGCACGAAACTGTCGCCCTCGCATGCCTGCGCCGGGGGCGTTGCGGCTGCGGAGCGGTCCGCCGCGCGCAGGGGCTCGGGTCCGATGCTGATGGGCGCGTCGAGCGTGTTGCCCGAGTCCGTGGCGTCTTTGGCCGAAGCCCGGTACGCGCTGATGGGCACATTGAGCGTGCCCGTGACCCCGCCCTCGGTGGCTGTGGCGCCAAAGGAATTCACGATTGTGCTGGATGAGGCTGTGCCGCCGCGGCCGTCGCTGGCTGTGACCGTGATCGTGAATTGTCCGGCGTTGGTTGTTTTGAAGAGGAATGTGCCCGAGGTGCTTGTGCCCGCGGATGCGCCATTCACGGACCATGTGTAGGAGAGCGCGTCTCCGTTGGCGTCGCTGGCTGTTGCCGTGATTGTGGATGAGTCCGAGCCATTGGAATAAATTGTGGTCTTGCTCGCGGATACGCTGCTGATGGTGGGCGACGTGTTGCTTGAGCTGCTGCCGCCTCCGCTGCCGCATCCGTAGAGTACGGCCATGAAGGCGATTGCTGCTGCCGCCACAAGCCATGACCTGCGTGCGAAAATACCCTTCATCCTGTTTCTCCTTTCAGTGTCCGGGTTTGCTGCGAATAGTGCGTTTGATTTCACGTGTTGAAAAAACACAGCCTCATGTGCGTGGCCGCATAATGCCTAATGCGCGGAAATTGTTTTTCCTTTCACACATGTTGCGTGTCGGCCGAATTCGATTTGCTGCGTGTTCGCCGGGGCCAGGAGCTTGGGTCTTGATATCAATGATAATAGCAACTTATGCCCTGTACAATAATCACCCGGCAAAACACATATGCGGGTACGGTACTATCTACATACTGTAGTGTATTTGACTCATGAATATGCCATTCTATTCCCGTGATTCTTGTCACACAGCAGGGTTGGCGCCGTTTTCAAGGGGCGCCCGGGGGTCACGGCATCCATGCGGAATTACACAAACGGCGGTTGTTTGCGGGGTGCTTTAGGGCCGTGTCCGGCCGGGGGTTCGGGTGACATGCCGGTTCAGGCCCCGGCAACCGCGGGACACGGCCTCAACACGCGGGGCAGGCGCACGGTTTATGAATTGCGTTTTGGATCCATTTTTGAATAGGTGCGAATTGTTTTGCTCAAGGATTTCAAGTGTTTCTTTGATCGGCCCGCATAGGCTGGATCCCCGAGGCGCTCCGCGGCCGCAATCTCCCGCTGCAGTTTGTGGTAGCTTTCAAGCCGCTCTGCTTCCAGGGCGCCGGATTCTATGGCGTGGCGCACGGCGCAGCCGGGTTCCTCGTGATGCCGGCAATCGCTGTATCGGCAGTCATTTGCTAAATCCGCAATGTCGTTGAAACTCGTTTCCATGCCCCCGGAATTTTTGACCATGCCCAGTTCGCGCATGCCGGGCGTATCAATGAGTACGCCGCCGCCCGGCAATGCGAAGAGTTCCCGGGTTGTTGTTGTGTGCCGGCCCTTGCCGTCATTGCGCAGGGTATTTGTGGACAGGATTTCCTGCCCGAGCAGTTTGTTGGCCAGCGTGGATTTTCCCACTCCTGATGAGCCCACAAGCCCAACGGTTTTGCCGCATCCGATATGTGCGCCGAGGGTGTCCATGCCCTGGCCTGTCTGCGCGCTTATGCAAACCACGGGCGCGCCAAATGCTATTGCGTCCATGGATTCAACAAGCGCCTCGATGTCACCGCCGAGATCGATTTTATTCAAGACAATGACCGGCCTGGCCCCGGAATCCCACACAACGGTGATGTATCGCTCCAGCCGCCTTAAGTTGAAGTCCCGGTTGGCGGCTGTGACAACAAAGAAAACATCAACGTTCGCGGCGATAACCTGGCGGCTTGAACCGGTTCCCGCCTCTCGTCTCACCATGGCTGTTTTCCGGTTGAAAATATGGTGGATGATCGCACAGGACGAAGTGTCTTCCACGGCAACCCAGTCGCCGACCACCGGGTATTCAATCTTATCCAGGCCATAGAGAAGCCTGCCGCTTAATTCGCCCATGGACGCCTGGCATCCCACGAGCTGGCAGGAATTGCGCGCCACCAGGCTGACCCGGGCCGGCGATAGATCCGAACGGTCCAGGGCTTTTTGCTGTTCAGAAAAAAAAGAATCAAAACCCAAAGATTCGAGACTCATGACTGCTCCACTTCATTCCGGTGTTTCGCATGGCGGCGTCCATTGCGCCGTCCGCTGCGGCCGGGCCATGATGCGGCACGTGGCTGCTGAAGCGCACATTGCGTGAAAACCGGTTTCCGTTACAAATTTTAATGTTCAGAGGCGCATTTATCCACCGGAGTTTTTCGCAATGTGCGGATGCACGGGGGCTGTGAAATTCCGGTCGCGGATCCGGCCGGACAAAACACTGCGCGCCAGGCCGTAATACGCGGACTCGGCCTTTTCAAACCACTGGCAGCAGGGCGCGTCAAAAGGGCGCAGGCAGGTTTGCATGTACCCGTTGGCGTGCACATCGTAGATGTTGAACCCGCCGGGATAGTCCATGGTGGCGGCGGTCTCCACAAAGGGAACGCGCCGTCCCGCGCACACACGGGACACGCGCTTGTTGGCGTGGGTGTGGCCGTAGAACACGCCCGCGAGGTTTGCGTGCGCTTTGAGGATGCTCATGAACCGGTTCACGCGGCTGCGCGGCGTGCGCTCGAACACGCGCATGGGCGGGGTGTGTAGGAACACGAACACGGGCCTGTGCGCCAGGCGCGCCAGCTCGGCCTGGAGCCAGTCGAGTTCCGGGCCCGGAAAGTACAGGTATCCGGTGCGTGGGTGAATGCAGTCCAGGAGCACGAAGCCCGCGCCCTTGTGCTCGAATGAATACCAGGTTTTATCCGCGCCGAACGTGTCGAAAAAGGTGTCGCGCGGCATGGCGCCCGGGTGATCGTGGTTGCCGCGCAGCACATGGTACGGGTGCGCCAGGGTGTCGAACATGGCCCGGGCGCGCTCCATGTTTTCCGTCGTGGGGTCGGTGGTGAGGTCCCCTTTCACGATCACGAAATCCAGGTCCAGGGCGTTGAGTTCCCGGATGGCCTGCTCATTGGTGAACTGCCAGAACGGCTTGCCCTGAATTTCGCAGCGCAGCCCGGGCGTGAGGGAGATATTACCCATGCCCGGCAGCATGATGAGCCCGTATTCTTCTTCACCCACATGGATATCGTTCACGGTTGCGAACCGGAACCGGAACGGGCCGGCTGGTATGCGCAGGGTTTTGAAATGGCCGGTATAACATGCGGCGGCCTGGCCCGCGCAAGCAATCTGGAAAGTATACTGGGTTGCGGGCTGCAGATTCACGAATTCGGCCAGGTGATATCGCTGTCCGCATGTGCGCACGCGGGCTGTTTGAGGCGCCTGGGTCCGGGTGCAGACGCATGAAGCGGAAAATTGCGCAGGCCCGCGCGCGCGCCAGTGGATCCTGGCCCCGCTCCCGGACACCGTGACTATGTCGACCCGTTCGATATCCATGACAATCCATTATAGGCGCTGTGGGCTGCGCGCCAATGAGAGTGTTTCAGATTTCCTGATTACAACCATATCGCATGCGAAAATATGGCTTGTGATTCGGCGCTGAAGTCCTCAACCTTAGCGGGCGAGAGATGTTTGATTTGGAGTGCGGCGATTCATCGCCGCTTTCACGGTGCGGGATCTTCCGTAATACGCGGCCTTGTGCCGGGAATTAATTCCCGGCACGTAAACCGAAAATGAATTGTCGCACTCCAGAGGAAACCTGGCTCGATTTGATATGTATTTGCTTAAACAGGCAAACCCGCTAAGTTTGAGTTGTGAAATATTACAAGCTGAAATACGGTGGTAATCGGGTCAGATTTTGATGAATTTCCCCCTGAGGTACAGGGGCGTCATAAGCAGAATGATCAGGGTGCAGTAGGCGAGGGAAAAGGCCAGGGACGCCATGGCCGGGGGCAGCCAGGGCGCGAACCAGTGCAAGAACAGCCACGTGCGCAGGTCTGTTTCCTGCACCGTCACAAGATACAGGGGGATCATGAGCAGGATGGACACCACGTAGGTGACAATGGAGTTTTTGCCCACCACCAGAAACGGGGCGGTCCAGCGTTTTGCGCCGCGCACGTCGATCCCGTGGATGCAGGCGGCGAGCACGAGCAGGGCCAGGCCCGCGGTGAGCAGCACATAGGGGGGGCTCCACAGGTTCTTGTTGATGGGGAACCACGGGTTGAGCGCATAGGCCGCGGCTGTGAGCGCGCACCCCGCGCCCGCCATGCCCAGGATTTTTGTGCGCATGGGTTTTCCCGTGCGCAGCCAATGCCCGGCCAGGCACCCGGACAGCAGGGTTGCAACTGCGGGCAGGGTGTGCAGCAGGCCCTCGGGATCCCACCCGGGCTTGTACAGGTGGTTGGCCATAACCAGGCGGTCCATGTATCCGGCGAGGTTGCCGAACCGGGACAGATCGCCGGCCCCGGCGCCGGGCGCGGGCACGCGTGTCATGAGCAGCCAGTATCCGGCGAGCAAAAGCGCGGCCGCGGTAAACTGCCCCGTGCGCTTTGTGTTTAGAAAAATCACGGACCCTGTGAAATATACAAGCGCGATGCGCTGGAGAACCCCCATGATGCGCCAGTGCGCCAAATCGCGCTCGGGGTTGTAGCAAAGTACCAGGCCCAGCGCGAACAGGATCAAAGTGCGGCGTACGATGTGGCGGTACACAGCGGCCCCGTGCGCGCCGCGCCGTCCCAGGGAGAACGGCATGGCAACGCCCATGATGAACACGAACCACGGGAAAACCAGGTCCGCGGCGGTCCATCCGTGCCAGGCCGCATGCTCCAGAAACCGGAACGCGGACTCGGAATGCCCGGGCGTGTTCACGATGATCATGCCCGCCAGGGTGAGCCCGCGAAACACGTCCAGGGCTTCAAAACGCTGCGGTGTGCCGGTTGCGATGCGCGTATCCATTTGATGGCCTGCGTAAAAAGGGATTGGAAAAGCATGGCCGCGCCGTGTAATCAACAAACTGCCGGACATGTAATAAAATACTATATCTGTATCCCGGAAACGATTGCCTGGACCAAATATGTCGTATGCCATGGCTTTGAAATTACTCTGAATCTGCATAAGACAAACCCTTTTAAAAACTGGCGCGTATCATGGCCCACCCACGGCTCACAGAGGTTTCTGGATTTCACTGACAGACAAACCCATCAGATGATAGTATTAATAAAATATAACAGTGATGCGCCGGCCTGCGGATTCACGGGGCCGGCATTGTTTGGCCGGAAATCGAGGAATTTTCACAATGGCGCAAGCCTTTGAATGGGCGTATTTATGGCGCGTGCTGCTCATGCTGGGCATGAACGCGGCGGTTGCTGCCGCGGCCTGGCGCGCGGCGCAGGTGTGGTTTGCGCGCGCGCACCGCAGTGAGCGGCTGCTGGCTGCGGGCGTTCTGTTCTTTGCTCAAATCGTTCTTGTTACGGGACTGCTGGGTTTTCTCGGGCTGGTGAGCCTGCCCGTGTTCGCTGCCGCAGCCCTGGCATTGTTTACGGGATCCCGGTATTTGAAGCACCCTGAAAAGATTGATTTCGATTGCCTTGAAACGGGTGAGAGACTGGTTGAGACTGTGCTGCCGCCTGTGAAGGCGCTGCTTGTGCTGGCTGGCATCACCCTGGCTGCGATTGCATTGTGGGGCATTGTCATGCATCCCCCGCCCGGGGGCGACGGGTATATTTATCATCTGTACTTTCCAGCGACCTGGCTGCAGCAGGCGCGCATCACCTATGTGGATTTGCCCTACGGCGTGCAGGCGGCCACGTACTATCCCCTCAATACAGAGCTTTTTTATCTATGGCTCATGCTTCCGGTTCATGATGATTTCATAACCAATGCCGCGCAGTTTCCGGCTTTGATTCTGGGGGCAGTGTGTGTTTTTGCGCTTGCGCGGCGGGCCCGAGCAAGCCGCAACGGCGCATTGGCCGGGGCGTGCCTGGCCGTGCTGATCCCGGGATTTGCCCAACAGGCGGGCGTGGCGCGCGTGGACCTGTTTTTCAGCCTGTGGTTCCTGGCGGCGCTGTACTTCCTGTATGCATGGAATGACGATAAAAAAACGGCGCAATTCATTATGGCCGGCATATGCTGGGGCCTGTTCCTGGGCACAAAGAGCCTGGCAGCACCATACAGCCTGCTGCTGTTTCTGCCGTTCGTCTGGTTCCTGGGCCCGCAGGGCCCGCGCCGCGCCTTTGCGAGCGCCGTGGCCATGGGCCTGCTCTTAATTGCATTTGGAGGATTCTGGTACATCCGAAACGCATTAATAACAGGCAATCCCTTTTACCCCCTGCAAATGGAAGTGGGCGGCATGATGATTTTTCCCGGCGCCTACGGCAAAGACGCCATGGCCCTGTTCCATGCCAGCGGCGCTTCGGAGTTGGGCCGCATAACAGACCTGTTCCTGGGCCGGTGGCTGGGCCTGTTCCTGGGCCTGTGCTGGATGTGGGCTGGAATACAGCAGTTAATCGGCTTAATAACGGGTAAGAAGAATACTTATGTCTACCTGTTTATAGTGCCTGCCGCAGTTTTCGCCCTGTTCTGGTGGGTGAATCCGCACAATAACCTCACGAATGGCCGGTTTTTGTTTCCAGGTTTTGTAGCAGCCTGCGTAGTTGCCGGGCTGGTTGTCTCAAAAAAACGGACAATAAACGGGCAAGTACTGATTTGGGCCGGGGTCGCGGCGGTTGTTGCCGCGGGGTTTCGCGGAGCGGGCCAGGGCGCGCCGGCCAGTGACCATGTATTCCAGATGTGGCGCAGCATTTTGCAATCCGTTTCCGGGCGTCCCGGCCTGCTCAAAGAGGCGGCGCCGGCTTTTTTGTGCCTGGGCGCTGGCATGTGCCTGGCAGGCCTGGCCGCCATGGGTTGGCGCAGGGCCAAATTTTCAACTGTAACCCGTTTTTCAGCCGTTCTACTCGTTTCAATTTTATTCGTTGCCGGATTGAGTATGTCCTGGACATATCAGCGGCAGACAAAGTATATCTGGCTTGCCCAGGCCGGCGTGGCGGGGCAGAGCTGGTATCAGTTAAATGCGCAGACCATGAAATATTATGAAACAACAGGCCAGCCCACAGTGGTTGCCAGTGTGGGCAATGAGCGGGCGTATGCCCTGTTCGGGACTCGGCTGCATAACCGGGTGCTGGCCGTGAATGTGGATTCGCATTCTCATTGGCATTTTCATGACTATCACTCGCATTATATGAAACATTTGAAAAACGGGCGGGAAACCAAAGTCCTTCAGAATGAAAGGCCGCAATATCATCGTATCAATGCGGATTGCGGCGCGTGGATGAGCAATCTTGAATCAGCCGGGGTGCAGCTCGTTTTCTCCACCACGCTGAGTCCGGTTGGCATGCAGTTCATGGAGCACACAGCGGACGGCTTTCCCGTGGAAGTGGAGTGGATGCGGCAGAACCCGGATCGGTTCCGGCTTGTGTGGTCGGTGCGCAGCCCGGTGATGCGCCGTGTGCCTGGCACAGCGGCTGCGCCTGTTGCCGAAGCTGCTGCAATTTATGCTTTTATTCCTCAATAACCTTTTTTTACAAATAGTGTTAATGCATTAGCATCGGCTATGGTTTGTTTCCGCCATTGGAGCCCCCGCCCGGCTTGTTTCCTCCGCTTGGCCCGCCGCCTGGCTTGTTGCCCCCGCCTGGGCCGCCCCCGGGTTTGTTGCCGCCGCCGCTGCCTCCTGGGCCGCCGCCGCGGGGTTTATTCTGCCGGGGCAGGTTGTTGCGCGGGGGTTTGCGTTTTTTACCGCTCGGATTATTGCCGCCCGGGCTCTTGCCGGGGCTGTCTTTTTCGCCGGAAGGTTTTACGCCGTCAAGGGGTTTGCCTTCCGGCCGGTTGCTTCGGGGCGGTCGCCTGCGGCGCGGTTTTTTGTCTTTGTCCGGGGCCTGTCCGCTTCTATCGCCGGATGAGCCGGGCTTGCGCGCCCGCTCGGATTTGCCGGGTATGCTGCTTGAATCCTGCTGCTGCGGTTTTCTATCCTCTTTACCCGTTTTTTCAGCCGGGGCTTCTTTTTGGGTCTCTTTGGGCTGTTTTTTGCTGAAAAGGGACAGGGGCTTTTTGTCTTTTTCTCCTTTGCCCGAGCGCCTGGCTTTTTTCACAGGGGTGACGCTGAGCGTGAGGGCGCCGAGTGCGGGCAGGAACAGGATAGCCGCAGCCGGGGCCACGCCGCCGGCCAGGAGCATGAAGGACACGGCTGCGCCTGCCAGGGCCGCGAGCAGAGCGAAGCGCGTGTGGGTGAAACGCCGAAATAAGGCTTCGGCGCGGGAATTCGGGAAGAAAACGAGCATGGCCGAACACACGCCCACGGCGAACAGGAGCATGCTCCACACGCCGCCGCTGCGGAACACGGACAGGTTGGCCGCGGCGCGCCACACCAGAAGGCGCGTGAATTCGTGCAGGCCGCCGGCCTGCTGGAGCAGGGCCATTGTGCGCGCACCGGGCCATGCCCCGCCTGCGACAAGCGCGCACGCCGCGGCCAGCCCCACGAACAGCACGATGCCCAGGGCTGCGCTGAACAGGGCCTCGGCCCACCGGAAGCGTTTGCGGAACAGAACCACACAGAACACTGTGAACGCGGCGCATGCGGGCAGCAGGGCGCCGTAGTTGGCGCCGAGCACGGGCAGGCCGATGACTGCGGTGATGGCGGCCAGCACGGGCAGCACGGCCCAGCGTGCTTTCTGGGCGCGTTCCCGCAACAGGTCCATGCCCAGTCCCGCGGCCACGAGTCCGCCGCCGATGAGCAACCCGGCCAGAACGTTGTCCATGCCATAGAACCGCTGGCCGAACTGCGGAGACGGAACCAGCACGGAATTGCGCGAGAGCACGAACCCCAGGCACGCGTCCGCGATGATGCCTGTGATGTAGATGCCGGCAATGGCCAGTACGCGCCACTCGGCCCTTGGTATCAGGGCCACGCCCAGGCCCGCAGCCAGTGTGAATCCGGCGATGAGCGCCACGTAATGCAGGAACCCGCCCGGCTGGTCGCCAAACAGGTTCATGAACGCCAGGGCCGCGAACAGGAGCGCGGGGAACAGGGCCGCGGCCAGGGACAGGGATACGCCCTGGGTCACGAGCCACTCGCGCCCCACGCGGGGCATGCGCATGACTGTGAGGAACGCCAGGGCAATCATGGCAAAGGCCAGCACCACGGCCGCGTGGCCCACGCGCACCACGCGCAGGCGCATGGCGTCCAGGTATTGCAGGCGCAGGAGTTTGGCCACGGCGTTTCCGTTCTTTGCTGTGGAAAGCGGCGCCCCGGCCATGTGCGCGGGCGCGGGCACGCCGAAATAATTCAAAATATGGGGCGCGATATCGGTGTTGCGGATCAGCCCTTTGCGGCGCGTGGACGGCGATGAGAGCAGGCCATGTTCGATGCCCGCGCCCACGGCCAGCACCGGGGTCATGGTTTCGTCCTGCATGAAATTGTCCACGGGTGCCGACGGGCTCACGAGCAGCACCTGGGTGGTTTTGCGGTCCACGGCATTGAGCACGAAGCCCAGGAACTGGTCCAGGCGGCCCAGGGCTTCGAGCTTGCGCGAGTCCGCCACATCGGGCGCTGCGGTTTCCCGGAACATCTCGGCGCGGCGCGTGTCGCCCAGGTCGATGATAATAAAATCGCACAGGTCCTCTGTATCGGGGTCGTCGAAATTGTGCAGGATTTCATCGTAAAAAGTGTCTTTGAGCAAGGCCATGTCCGCAGTGGCTTCAAACGGGGGCTGGGCTTCGATTTTGCGCAGCCGGGTCCAGGCCACATCCCCGCGTTCCACCTGGCCGCGGGCGTTCATGCCGATGAGCGCGGCTTCGCGGTGGGGCGCGCCGCGGAAATCCGCGTTGCCGAACACGCACGTGGTTACGTGGCTTTTCCACAGGGCTTCGCCCAGGCCGCCAAGGCCCGCATCCGTCCCGCCGTTGGCGCGTTGCAGTTCGGGCAGGCCCAGGTGCAGGATGTCGATGCGGTCCACGGGCGGTTTTTCCGCCATGCGTGTAATGTACGTGGATACCACGGTCTGGCCTTCGGGCGGGGTTTCCCCGATGTTGAAGGCTTCCCCGGCCAGGGGCGAACCCTGCACAGCGCGGCCCGCGCCCAGGGTGGCGTATCCGCCCGAGGGATCGAACCCCGCGGGCGGCTGGGTCACCATTAGGCCCAGGGCGCCGTCTTTGACCGCGTTGTGGAAGCTGCGAAACACGCCCGGGTCGTTCAGTTCCTTGAGCGTGATCTGGTCCGAAATAATCAGCACCAGTTTCTTGTCCGCGGCGCGCGCCGGTGCGTGCAGCAGGCCCGTCAGCAGCAGGGCCGCAATGAGTATTGAAAGAAGTCGAGTGATTCGTGGCATAGTGTGAAACAGGCTCCCGGTTTGTGATTCTATGCTTCGCGCGGTGCGCGATCCATTAAGGTACGATATCTTCACAATAGTATCCTTGTAAGGCGCGGTAAATTTCGGGGTCATTGAAAAGAACGCGGCCGCACCGTTTGAAATCAATCGCACTTTGGTGTAGTTTTTCATAGTAGAAATCTTTAAATACGCATCATAGCCTGAAAGGTGAAATTGTTTATGGCTGAACAGAAAAACTGGCGCCACCCCGTGGGCGACAAGGAGCGCGGGGACATTATCCGCGCCGTGGCCGCGCGCGTGGTGGCCGGCCGTGTGGACGATGCCCAGGCGCACCCGGACAAAAACGCTCTCGAATATGTGATCAACGACACCTTGTTCCACGAAAAGCAACGCGCGCGCGAGGACCGCTCCGAGGAAATGAAAAAGGAGATGGAGTTCCTCAGGGCCGCCACGCACGGCCTGGCCTCGGCTGGCGACGATAAGAAAAAAGCCATGCTCCACAAGCTGGCCCAGCACTATGCCGAAGACGTGGCCGGGCACTTCGACCCCAGGGTGTTCGCCTTCACCACAAAAGTGTTGCCCTATGGCCTGGAGATGCTTTTCAACGCGTTCTCCCCCGCCATGTTTTTTAAGCAGTTCCCCAACCTGCCGGACCTGCAGGCGCGCATCACCATCCGCGGCGACATCGACCACATCCGGCGCCTGGCCCGCCGCGGCACGGTCATCGTGGCTCCCACACACGCCAGCAACATGGACTCCCTGTGCGTGGGCTGGGCCCTCAACGACCTGGACCTGCCCCCCGTGTCCTACGGCGCGGGCAAGGGGCTTTTCAGCAATCCCATGCTCTCCTTTTTCATGAACAGCCTGGGCGCATACAAGGTGGACCGCACCGTGCGCCACGCCCTGTATAAAGAGGTGCTCAAGCAGTATTCCATCATGATCCTGGAGCGCGGATACCACAGCCTGTTCTTCCCCGGTGGCACGCGCAGCCGCTCGGGCGAGGTGGAAAACAAGCTCAAGCTCGGCCTCCTGGGCACAGGCCTCACCGCATACGTCAACAACCTGCTCAGCGGAAACAAGCGCCCGGACATCTATATTGTGCCCCTTACCATTAATTACCCCATCGTGCTCGAAGCCTCCACGCTTATCGACGATTACCTCCAGGACGTGGGCAAATCGCGCTACATCATCTTGGACGACGAGTTCTCCAAACCCGCCAAAATGGCAAACTTCGTGATCAAGCTCATGGGCAGCGAATCGTCCATGGCCCTGCAGTTCGGCCCGCCCCTGGACCCGTTCGGAAACCGCGTGGACGAAGACGGAAACACCGTGGACCCGCGCGGCCGCGTGGTGGACACGGCCACATACGTAACCGGCGCGGACGGCTCTGTGAACCACGATGCCGCGCGCGACGCCGAGTATACCCGCGAACTGGGCGACGCCCTCGTGGATATCTACCACACCCACACCGTGGCCCTGTCCACGCACACCCTGGCGTTCACCCTGTTCAATATGCTGAAAAAGGACAACCCCGGCGCGGACGTGTACCGCCTCCTGCGCTTCGAGGGCGAGGGCAAAAGCTACCCCGAGCACGAGGTGCTGCAATGCCTGGAGCGCGTGGTGGCGCGGCTCCTGGAACTCGAGTCCGCCGGCAAAATCAAAATCGGCGGCGTGCTGCGGCCCGGCGAATGCGCCCGCGAAGTCATGTACGCGGCCCTGCGCTTCTTCGGCATGTACCACACTACACCCGTGGTCGTGCGCCGCGCCGGCCGCATCCATATCAATGACCTCAACCTTCTGCTGTTCTACCATAACCGGCTAACCGGCTTTGGACTGGAACAGGTTTTCGCCGGAGGTGACACCCATGAATGAACCCGTAACCATCATCGGCGGCGGACGCTGGGGCACGGCCCTGAGCGTGCTGGCCGCGGGCGCGGGCCGCGATGTAACCCTCTTCGTGCGCGACGCGGCCCTGGCCGGAACCATCAACGACACACGCCGTAACGCCCGTTACTGGCCCGATTATGAACTGCCTCAAACCGTGCGCGCCACATCGGATTTGCGCCACGCCGCGCAGAGCGCGCGCCTCGTGATCATGACCGTTCCCTCGGGCGCGTTCCGAGCCGCGGCCCGCGCGCTTGGCCCGCACCTGCGCGGCGACCACGTGGTGGTGCACACCGCGCGCGGCATCGAACAGGGCACGCATCTGCGCATGAGCCAGGTTCTGCGCCGTGAAACACCCGTCAAGCGCATGGGCGCGCTCAGCGGTCCGGCCGCGCCCGAAGAAGTCATGGACGCACAGCCAGCCGGGTGCGTGGTGGCCTCGCGCTACCCCGAAGTCGTGGACCGCGCCCAGGCGGCCCTGGCCGGGGATAACTTCCGCGTGTACGGCAGCCGCGACCTCACAGGCGTGGAAATCGCCGGGGCCATGAACAACGTGGTGGCCGTGTGCGCGGGCGTACTCCAGGGCGTTGGCCTTGGCGCGGGCACGCGCGCCATGCTCGTCACGCGCGGCGCAGCCGAAATCCGCCGCCTGGGCCTGGCCGCGGGCGCCATGGCCGAAACATTCGCCGGACTCGGCGGCATCGGCGACCTCATGGCCGCCTGCACCGGGCAGCACTCCACAGACTTCGCCGTGGGCCGCCGCCTGGCAGCCGGCGAGCCATTGGATAAAATTCTCGAATCCGTGACCGGCGCAGCCGAAGGCGCGCACACCGCAGCCGTGGCCCACGCCCTGGCCAGCCGCCTGGGCATCGATATGCCCATCACCTGGGGCGTACACAGCATGCTCAACCGCGGCGCCGACCCCGCCCAGGTGCGCAACCTGCTCATGGCCAGAAGCGCGAAATATGAATAATGAGGCGGGCGGTTGGGTGCTGTTGAGTGACGTTGTTTGGAACAGGATGGGCAGGATATGGTCGCGGCCAAGCCGCGCCCTGGAAAGACATGTGCGGGACATATCCATGTTCTCGGTACGCATTCGCTTGTCGCATGCACGGGGTGCGTGGATTTTGCCCGCAAATTTGTTTCGCGAGGCGCAGTGGTGTGCGGTGCGGGCGGGACGCCCGCGCTCCCGGGGAATGGCGTGCTTTGCGGGGGTTGGGTGCTTAGAGCGTAACGTTGTTCTTAACAGGATAGGCAGGATAAGGGCGCGGCCAAGCCACGCCCTGAAAAGACTTAAGCGCAGTTTCCAGGTATTGTGTTTGTTTGAGATATTTGCAGTTGATATGTTTTGCATTATTCCACCACACTCTTTTCGAATCTAATGAGGCAAATACCCGACCCGTTTTTGGTCGGGAATTTGCCCGCCAAAAAGTTTGAAGGGATTCTCAAGGGGAACTTTTCAAAGTTCCCCTTGAGCCGTCGGAGACTCTTTTACGCATTTCCTCATCCTCGGCTCAGCGCCGGGGAGGCGGGGACACAGATTCACATGTTGTCGAAAAGCAACGTCGGGGTTGTAACGGAGCAGCGGGTGGGTGGATATTTTCGCAGCCGCCCCCGTCTCAACCATGTTACTTCGGCGCTGTGCCCTGCGGATGCGCCTCACTGGCAGTTTTACGCGCACCCGCGCACGAAAAGCGCCCGGACAGTCACAGCGGCCAAGCCGCAGATAATAAGGCCGTCATGAGGCCCACCTCCTTCCAGAAACAACAGGTTGGGGGTTTGAAATAAAACCCCGGCGCCCAGGCCCGCCGGGTACTGCGAAAGCGGAAGGAGATCGCAGTTTTGCCATGGGGGGCACTATCATTCGAGCGTGCGCCGCGGCTGGCGCAACATTGGACGCGTTTGGTATACCGCGAAACAAACCGCGCACCGGAATCCCCGGCGGTGCTGCCGTATCCCCGCCTCCCCCGCGCGCCCGGCGCGTTGCCGGGACTTGTTGCGTGGATGAGGCAATAAATGTATGTAAAGCGCCAAGTGGCGCGAGAAAGAGAAAGATATAAAAACAAAGGACGGAAAAATTGATCGCTGATTGCGTGAATGTCGCGAATAAAGGCAAAAGACCAAAGCAAAGACAAGCATTCAGCATCGTGAATAATAAAACGTATGCGAGCGACAAGGCCGGAGCGGATGAGCAGTGAGCGGATGGGGACATAATTTGAATTAGCTTCTTCAATTCAGGATTGTGTCCCCGAAGCGGTTTATTGGGACTCCCAAGCCGTTGATTGTGATTCCGAAGCCACAATCCCTCGTGCCGTGGAACGGGCCGGGATAGAGGTTGTTCCACATAGAATTCCTGGGGACACGATCCGGAATCAAAAGCCGGATTCCGGTCATGTCCCCGGAATTCACGGTTTCGCCTTGCGACATCTTCCGAATACAATTTCACAATGCTGAAAGCTTTCACCATTGGTTCTTCTGGAAAAAGTGTCACGCCCAGCAGATAAAAAGCGTTCAATGAAAGAAGAAGAATCAATAACAGGATAGAAAAGCATCGGGAACTCAACTAAGGTTCGAGTTGCCCACAAGAACCGAGGAGGTTGCCCGATGCTGAATCCCATTTTACCGGAGATTTTAGGTTTGCCAAGCGTAACACAGGCAACAGTGGAGCAGGAAGATGATTTCTGCGCCATCAGAATCGAACGTGATGTGAGCGAGCTGCAGTGCTCCTGCTGTGGAAAATCTGTTAGACTCAAGCGTTTTTTCACCCAGCGCACATTACGCGACCTTTCGCTGTTTGACAAAAAAGCCTTTCTTGTTTTCGATGAGTATCGCGTGAATTGTCCCGAATGCGGCTACAAGGTGGAGAAACTTTCTTTCGCCTCTCCCTGGGCGCGGATGACGGAGCGATTCGCCGATTATGTGGCGCGCCTTGTGCGCATCAGCACGGTTAAAGAGGTCGCCGACCTGCTGGGCCTGGACTGGGAAACTGTCAAAAACATCGACAAAGCGTATCTCCAGCGAGAATTCGCCGCGCCCGATTACGACGACCTTCGCATCCTGTGCCTGGATGAAATCAGCCGCAAAAAGGGCCACAAGTATTTCACCGTTGCCATGAATTATGAAAAGACAAAAGTCATCTGGGTCGGCAAGGACCGCACGCAGGAATCCGCGGAATCTTTCTTTGAGGAACTGGGGCCCGAGCGGTGCGCCAGAATCGAAGCCGTGTGCGTGGACATGTGGGACCCGTACATCGCCGCAATTCGGAAGCATTGCCCGAATGCCCGCATCATCTACGACAAATTCCACGTGCTGCGCGCCTATGGCAAGGTGATTGACAAGGTGAGAAACCAGGAAGCCGCCCGCGCCGCAGAGGAAAACAAGCAGGTGTTCACAGGAACAAAATACCTGCTTTTGCGCAACGCAGAGAACCTGCGCCAGAGCCAGAAGCGGCAACTCAAGGAGCTGCTCCGTCTCAACGCCAACCTCAACAGGGTGTACGTTCTCAAAGAGCACCTCAAGCGTTTTTGGGATTACTCCTATTTCGCAGTCGCCGCGCGCCACTTCACAGAATGGCTCGACATGGCGATTCGCTCCAGGATTAAACCCCTCCAGCAGTTCGCCAAGATGCTGCAAAACCACGCCGATGGAATCCTCGCCCATTGTCGTTTAAAAATCAATAATGGGCGCATCGAGGGCACGAACAACAAAATCAAAGTCGTAAAACGAAAAGCCTACGGTTTTCATGATGATGAATATTTCATCCTGAAAATCAAACAAGCCTGCTCGGGGAGGAAGGTCGATCCGACAGATGATTTATTGACTGCCACTTTTTCCAGATGAGCCTCACCATTTATCCCCTTTACCTTTGTTTTTCTAATCGCGATTCTTCGCGCAATTCCCGGTTGAATCTGTTGCCCTGGTTCTGTGCCTTTGTTACAGGGTATAAGAAATTGAGACACCAAAAAGCGGACATGTCCCGGCGCGCGAATTGGCCGAAAATCACGAAAATCCCCACAGATAAAAGAAGAAATAATTCCAGAAAAATTTTGCGTCCGCGCAGAAAAGGGGGTCGAAAACCATATTATTGATTTCAATAATGAGACACTTTTTCAGCACCTATATATTGGGGAGATTTTATATAAAGTGCAGCAAAACAAAGGACACCGCAGAGAAGCGGAAACGCGGAGTAGTCTTTTCAGGGCGCGGCGTATGCCGCGCCCCCCATCCTGCCTATCCTGCCCATCCTGTTCCAAACAACCTTCCTCAGCAGCAACCAACCCCCTGCCGTCCCGCATACCAAAAAAGGACGCCGCGCAACGCCAAAAAGCAATCCGGATGTGGTAGAATACAATCAAAGAAAAACAGGGCCGGTAAAATATGGAGATTGAAAATGCAGCGAAACACAGGGACTGGCAACGCGCTTTACAGTGTGCCTGTGCGGGATACTCAACAAACGGTGGCTGTCCCTATTATTTGCCTACTAAATGAATTGTCTCCGGGGCAAGGCCCGGAGTATTACGCCAGCTTTCGCTGGTACGGAACGGGATTAAAATTGAATTTCGCGATGCAAGTATCGAGAAATAACTTCTATTAAGGAGATGCTCATGAAAAAATATTCAATTCTCTTAATATTAATCTTTATCGTAATTATATCATACTTGTTATTTACAACTAGCATTATTGAAAGAAATATATTACACAACACCATAAAAGAACAGAATCAAAAGGCAAATAGAAAATGGGAGCAGCTTATTAAAGATGAAAGATATTTTAAAAATGCGTTAGACAATGAGGACATAAAGGAGGCAATCAGAATTAATGATAGAATGAATAATATTTATTTAGAAAATAACATATTTAACGAGTTTAATTTGTATTTATTAGACAATAGTAACTGGAAAGAAATGGAGAAATCATTGATAGTACGAAATCCGTATATTTGCAAAAGGCACTTAGATGGAGATGAAGAGGAATATTGCCTTGAAATTCGTGAAATAATGATAAATGTAATAAAAAAGAACAATGGAAACTAGAGGGGAAAACAGGGACGCTTACCATTAAATGAGCAATAAATTTACGAATATTTTTGGAGAAAAAACCATTTATATTTTTGTTGTGAACTAATGGCGGCAAAAACGGAAATTTGGCTTAAATAAATTGCATAGAGTATTCAGTAAAATACACAAACCGGGGGGAATGTGACATGAAGAGGAGAGAGTGGAAGGTTGTTGTGTTGCTGATTGGAATGGCGATGCTGGCTGTGTCGTGCGGCGGCGGCGGGGGCGGTGACACGACGTCTGCTGCGGAAAAATGGGGACAGTGGGCCTGTTGAAAAACCCGCTGTAATGTTGATTACGCGGCTGAGATGAGACTAATTTGTTCATAATCTGAAAGATAGTCTGAAATAAAAACTAATTCGGCAAAATGTTGAATTTTGCGGAGGTATGCGAAAAACACAACAGAATAGGGTTTGTGGGCCATTGGGACGCTCTTTGGACGCAGCAAAGAGGCGGCGAGCCTCTTGAGGTTGATGACGACTGCGGTGAGATAGGCCTGAATCGCGACGTTGGCCATGCCGCGGCGCGCCGCGCGGTGCAGGCCGTGTTGCTGTTTGGCTTCGCCGTGAATCCCTTCGACGCGCCAGCGGTGGCGGGCGTACCAGTTGATGGTGTCGGCGTCCCAGCGGGCGCGGCGGCGGCGGGCGCGCAGCAGGGCCTCATGCCCGTGGGCGATGAAGATGGTGCGCACTTTGGCGCTGGGGGGCACGCACTGGGCGCGCAGGGGACAGCAGCCGCAGGTGGCGGCGCATCCGCGATAGATCCAGCCGTTTTTTACCTGGCTGCGGGCGGTGAGTTTTTCGCCGCGCGGGCAGCGCACGAGCTCGTGTTTGGCGTCGAATTTGAAGCGGCTTGCGGGCATGGAGGATTTGGCGCTGCCCACTTTTTGCGGGGGGATGACGGCGTCGATGTTGCGGTCTTCGAGTGTGGCGTAGTTGGCGCTGTGCGCGTAGCCGCCGTCGGCGGTGACGCGGGCGATGCTCTGTCCGGTGTTTTCCTGTACGCGGTCAATGGTGTGCGCGAGGCGTTCGCCTTCGCTGGCCTCGCCGGTGGTGACTTCCACGTCCACGATGATTCCGTGGGCGTCGTCCACGGCGGTGTGCTGCTTGTAGCTCGGCTCCATGCGGAAGCTTTTTTTGCTGGTGGTGAGCGTGGCGTCCGGGTCGGTGAGGCTGTGTTTTTTCGGTTTTTTCGTGCGGCTTCTGGGCCGTCCGTGTTTTTTGTTCTTTTTGGATTTGCCGCGTGCGGGCGGCGGCTCGGGTGGTGTGGGTTCGCCGTCGCTGTTTTGGCGCAGGGTGTCGTCCACCCACTGGTCGGTGAGGCTTTCCCAGGACACGTCGGCGCGGATGATGGTGGCGTCGATGTGCACGGTGTCTGAGGACACGAGGCCGGCGGCTATGCACTGGGCCACGATGCGGGTGAAGATGAGGCGGAAGATATCCTCGCCCCAGCGCTGGCGGATGCGTGTGAGGCTGCTGTGGTGGGGCAGCGTGTCGGTGAGGTCGTAGCCCGCGAACCAGCGCATGGCCAGGTTGACCTGGGCCTCGCGCATGAGTTTGCGGTCCTTGGCGATACCCGCGTAGAAGCCGGCGAGCATGAGCCGCAGCGCGGCCTCTGGTGGAATGCTGGTGCGCCCGTTGTCGGGGCAATACTTGTGGGCCACGGCGGCCTCAAGCCAGGACATATCGAGCACCTTGTCCACGCGCTTGAGGATGTGGTCATCGGGCACAAAATCGCCGATGTCGCCGGGGATGAACAGTTGCGTCTGTCGAGTCATCTTGCCGATCATGGAAATCGCATCCCGTTTTCGATGTTTGTGTTAGTATATTATAGTAAATTATTTGCTGTTTGTCAACTATTTGTTAAAGGTTTCTTCAGGGGGTTTTTCAACAGGCCCACAGTCACCATTTAATGGAGCAGGAATGAGTGGTGAAATACAGGGACACCACACCAATTTCTCTGATAAGAATGCGAATAGCATCCCCTTAAATACGTTGTATTTTGAGCCGCTTTGTTTCCTTATTGATTCACGCTGTGTTGTTATCTGTTTCCTGGCCGGTGTTTTGTGTGGCGCCGGGCTTGTTGCCCGGGAACAGGATTTTGCGCAGGGGCGCCACGCCCAGGCAGGGGATGATGACGCCGGCGCAGAACAGGAGGAAACCCTGCAGATAGATGCGGTCGCCGGTGGGGGCTTTGCCGTACTGGATGCTGTAAAATTTCACGGCGCCCAGGCCGAGCAGCACGAGGCCGGCCACGAGCGCGCCTATGTTCACGGGCGTGACAAACGCGGGCAATGGCTCCCGGGACGCGGCCGGTTGCGCGGGCGCTGCGGCTCTGGGCGCAGGTTTGCTCCGGGACGCGGATTTTTTGTCCGCTGCCGGAGCCGGCTTTTTGCCCGCTCCACCTTGTTTGCCCTTTGCGGGTTGCTGCTTGTCTTTGCCTGCTTTGCTTTTCTTAGCCATGTGCACCAATGCCCGTGTTCGTAATATTTTCAAGATTATAGCACTGCACATAAAAAATGTGAAAGGGCAGGCAAGGGAGAGAGAAGGAAGAGAGAAGGAAATGATTAAGGCGTCTCCGACGGCTCAAGGGAACCTTTTGGAAAAGGTTCCCTTGAGAATCCTTCCAAAACTTTTTGGCGGGCAATGCCCCGGCAATTGCGTGCCGTGGCATTGCCTCTTTAAAACGGTTTGGTCGATTTCGCAAGGCGCTTTCTGTCAATCGACAGGGTGTTAAAGTCGCGCAGCAGGCAATACCGAGCCAGAGGGCGAGGTTTTGCCCCAAAGATTTTTGGGAAGGTGCGGAAACCCTTTTTGCCAAAAAGGGTTTCCGCGCTTTAATTCTTTCTTCTTTTCTTTTCTTGTCTTATCTTTTTCTTCTTCTTTACTTAATGGCGTGGGTGAAGGCGGCGGTGAGGAGGTCGTCGGCGGAGTGGCCGTGTTCGGGCGGGGCGGAGAGGCCGACGCGTGTGGGCAGGTCGGCGAAGCCCAGGGCGGAGCGGATGTTGTGTCCCAGGCGCTCGCGGGTGAGGTCTGTGGAGAAGACCAGGAAGCGGCCGGGGCCCATGGGGACGATGGTGGCGTCGTTTATGAATTTGCGGTGCAGGCATTCGGAGCTTTCCAGGTGCCAGTCGCGCACCGCGGACCAGTCCTGCTGTT
>Ga0351854_1055_pt1 | contig 24122 bp, 20 predicted proteins | sample BONcelHFGM3001C9_FD_206793 | JGI IMG/M metagenome (GOLD analysis project Ga0351854, IMG submission 206793) | Enriched cells from coal bed in the Powder River Basin, Montana, United States - BONCAT cells FGM rep2 HSBNCT.FGM.300.1.C9 ...
TTTGCTTTACACAGGATATTCCGGGTTTAATGTCTTATTAGCAGGCGTTGACTTTTTCAACCAAAGCAATCGGTTCGCTGATTTTGCGTCAATTATGTGGAGTTCAACGTCTCATGGACCTTATAAGGCGTGGAGTCACGGATTAAACGAATACAATTACTCAGTGTCATATTATCCCAGCTATAGATCAAATGCATTTTCGGTGCGATGTTTACGGGATTGAATCTAGCACACAGGCCCCTGACGGGGCCTGCTGCGCAGATCCGCCGGTGCATAACAGGCAGTAGCCTCCATGCTGGCAAAAGTGATCCAAAGTGAACAATATCAAGTAAATAGAAGTGAGGCGAATATAAGCAGGATAACAACAAGAACCATCACGGCGGCTACTGCCGGCCGTTATGCACCAGGCGGATTTTTCGTTTTTCCTATCAAAATTACTGACGCGATACCCTAACATTTGTTAAATTAACCTAACATTTTGATTCTTTACTACTGAATTATTTTAGAGCTATTTTTATAGTTTTTTTTTTTTTTGCAAATTATATGTCTGTATATGTGAGCGTTATAAAACAAATACGATAAATATGTTTTTTACTAAAATATTTGGATTGTGAATTTCTATGCCTTACCTTTACATCACAATATTTGAAACAAAAAACCCCCTCTCTAAATGAGAGACAATACACTAAGCAATAATATATCAATCAATCAAAAAGAAAGGAGGTAAGAGGCAAAGATACTAAATAAATTCCTCTTTTGCTACCAGTAAAATTAATGGAATTTATATTAGCTTAGCCTCGGCAGTTATATGTTTGGCGGCATCATATAATTTGTTAAACAATTAATTTGTCAATTATGAAATCTAGAGCAGTTAAATTATTCTTTACGACTCTTTTTCTGATTTTCCTTTCAAGTTTTACTTTATTGCAAAGTCAGAATCTGAGCGTTTATGTTACAGATAATGGAACCCCAGGTCCAGTTACAAATGATGAATATGAGATTTTCTGGGAGGTAGTTCGGTATTCAGGAGGTAGTCCTGTTCAAATATATACCTGTAGCCCTAATACTGCATATGAATATTATCCTGTATCATGGCCATCGATTCAATCCGTTAGTTGTTCTCTGCCAGATTATGGTACTGATGTATTCAAAGTTCATGTGGATGTAAAGCGCAGGGATTCTGAAGAAGAAGTTATTGCGGGTGGAAGAGCAACCTCTGTTTTTATGAATACATATGAGGTGTTAAACACTGACTACGATGTATATGTAACTATCTCGAATCCGTAACTATTGTTTTTACTTAATCTCTTCAATCCTTCTAATTAGCAGTAGAGATGCTGAACAAGGATGTCAGATGGAATAATCGATGGAGAATATGGAAGTCAATAATTTGTGTACTTTCAGTTTCTTTCTTATGTTTATTTCATCTGACATCATATTCCCAAGGCGAATGGAATAAATGGTATTTCGGCGAATATCTTTCACTTGACTTTAATTCAGGATCTCCGGTGCAGATTTCAAATAATGCTATGTTAGCAAATGGGGGCACCATAAGTATATCAGACTCACTAGGAAATTTATTGTTCTATTCTGATGGACATTATGTCTGGGATAAAACCAATAACATTACACCAAACGGTAGTGGATTATTTGGATTTTGGTGGGCTGATCAATCAGCTTTTTGTGCTAAAAATATCGTTAACGATAGTACTTATTATATTTTCACCGTTGGTAATGGAGGAATATCACCACCTCATAACGGTCTCCACTACTCAATTTTTGACATGAAATTAAATAATGGACTTGGAGACATATCACCGGGAATGAAAAATATTCCGGTACCCGAAGCAGACTCTGCTTTTAATCTTTTATATGGCACTCGGCATCTGAATAATCGTGATGTTTGGATTGTAGTAAAACAACACCCCCTTATGAATGCACTATGGCCATATATGTCGTTCTTGTTCACAACTAGTGGATTAAATATGTCCCCTGTTATAAGTCAATCTAATCTTGGCATAAATGCATTGGGTTCAAACGAAGGTAACATAAAAATATCGCCAGATGGCACAAAGTTAGTATGTATTGGCCCGAAAGAAATGGATGTTTGGCATTGTGAGTTTAGTCATTTCAATAGTTTAACCGGGATAGTTAGCCCACTTTTTTTATTTGTTCCAAGCAATGGTCCTAATCCTCCATATTCACCCTGGTGGGCCGAATTCTCAGAAGATAATCATTATTTATATGTTTCAACTGGATCAAGTTCACTATCTCCAATTTATAAAGCACTCTTTCAATATGATGCTACAAAAACAGATTCCCTGGAGTTTATGCAAAGTGAGATATATCTTGGTTATGGTTGCAGATCCATGCAATTGGGCCCAGATGGAAAAATCTATATCAATGCCACTGATGTGGCGACGCCAGATGCTGACTCCATTCATGTCATTAATTATCCTTCGGAACCTGGGGTAAATTGTGGGTTTCAAAAAAATATATTGGCGTTAGAAGGTAATTCTATTAGCAACCGATTTTTTCCCCAGTTTTTACAAAAGTACATCCTGCACGAAACACATCAGGATCAATGCGAAGGAGATACTGTGTTTTTCACCTCTACAATCTGGCCTGAAGCTGACAGTATCCATTGGGATTTTGGAGATCCAGCCTCTGGCGCTTCCAATTATTCTCTAATAGCCGATCCAGCTCATCTTTATACATCACCAGGGATATACTCAGTAACCTTGTTTGTGCTTTACATTGACAAAAGAACAGATACGTTAACAAAGACGGTTCAAGTCTACGCGTATCCAAATCCTGATCTGGGACCCGATACAATCATCTGCCTGGGTGATTCTGCAACTTTCGATGCCGATGCATGCTCAGCCTGCACATATCAATGGACGGACATTTCCACCGGTTTACCCGTTGGAACTGGACAAACGTTAACCGTGGGCCAGACAGGAATTTTCACAGTGACGGTAACATCCGGAGGTATTTGCCAGGGAAGTGATACTGTTCAACTTACTGTAACTCTTCCTCCCGCTATAACCAACAATCCGCTTTCTAAGTCAATCTGTTCCGGAGAATCAACAGCCATTCCACTAACCTCTAATGTGCCTGGTACAGATTTCTCCTGGACTACCATTGGCTCATCACCTCTTGTTACCGGGTTCTCACCAGGATCAGGAGATACAATTGACCAGGCTCTAACCAACTCGGGATCCATCCCGGAAACTGTTACCTATTGGATCACTCCGGCAATTGGCAATTGCGTCGGTGACTCGGTTCAATATGTTGTAACAGTCATCCCGGGTGATTCTGTAATGATCTCTATCTCTTCCTCAGCTGATTCAGTTTGCGCAGGGACACAAATTACATTTTCAGCCACATCAACCGGTGGTGGAACCACACCGGCTTTTCAATGGAAAGTCAATGGTATCAATGCTGGAACAAATTCTCCAAATTATATCTATTTGCCAATTAATGGTGATATAGTGACCTGCACTGTTACATCGAATGAAACCTGCATTACCGGCAATCCAGCTACATCCAATCCGATCACCATGACAGTTGGTCAACAACCAGACGTATTGTTCAATGCTTGTTTTGACACCATCATCACTATAACTGCTAAACCTTTCAAGCTTAAAGGAGGGATCCCCCTGGAAGGCACCTATTCAGGCCCGGGAGTGAATCAGATCACCAGGTATTTCAATCCGGCCATGGCAGGTGTTGGTTTGAAAACAATCAGTTATTCTTACACGAATCTGTTTAACTGCAGTAACAATGCAACAAGAACAATATCAGTAATTAATCCTACACCTTTTACCTGTGGTGATTCACTTACAGACATCCGGGACAATAAAAAATACCCGACCATCCAAATTGCAAGTCAGTGCTGGCTGGCTGTGAATTTGAATCACGGCCAGCAGATCGGTGGTTCATCAGCCCAACGGGATAATTGTCTGGTGGAAAAATATTGTTACAATGATCTTTCTGCAAACTGCAATCAATACGGAGCACTCTATCAATGGGATGAACTAATGCGATATGAAGATTCCGAAGAAATCCAGGGACTTTGTCCGCCAGGCTGGCATGTGCCATCTGAATCAGATTGGAACCAGTTATTTACTGTATATCAAGGTAACGCCTTTGCCGGTAGTCCTTTGCTTTACACTGGATATTCAGGGTTTAATGTTTTATTAGCAGGTGTTGAATTTTTCAACCAAAGACATCGGTTCGCTGATTTTGCGTCAATTATGTGGAGTTCAACGTCTCATGGACCTTATAAGGCGTGGAGTCACGGAATGAACGAATATAATTACTCGGTTTCATATTATCCCAGCTATCGGTCAAATGCTTTTCCGGTGCGATGTGTATTGGATTGAACAATACTGCAAGCCCGAAAGAGGGCTTGCAGTCAAGAACCGCCCGGTGCATAACAGGCCGCTATACGAGCAGGTGGGCGAAAGGCGGAAGTTGAAATAAAATATGTAATTTAGGTCAGTATTTACGAAACACAAAACAACCTGATCCCACCCGTCGCATAGCGGCGGGGCGTCAGACTGTCTAAAAACCCTACTTTATTCACACTCGTTTTGTTGATAAAAAAACTATCATTTTATCAATGTTTTCGGTCTTTTTGTTAACTTTATTGTATGGACTTCATACAAGGAAAACCCCGATCACAACTTGTTCTTATTACATCTTCCCTGGATGAGAAGATAGAACAGGATAATCCAGTCCGGATTATTGATGTCTTCGTCGATAGCTGTAAACTGGAAGAATTTGGCTTCACACATGTCAGGCATGCAAAAGAGGGAAGGCCGCCCTATCATCCCGGCGACCTTTTGAAACTTTATATTTATGGCTATCTGAATCGCATTCGCTCATCACGTGCCCTGGAAAAAGAATGCAAACGCAACATGGAACTGATGTGGCTGCTTAACGAACTGACACCGGATCACAATACTATTGCCAACTTCAGAAAAGAAAACCCAAAAGCCATTAAACAGGTTTTCCGCAAGATGGTCCCGTCAAATCCCAGTGTACCGTCTCGGCAAAAGGCAGGGTAATTGAAAGAAACGAAAACATTGAAGCCACACAGAAGAACTGCAGAGCGATAGAGCAACACAAGGAGCTCTATAAACGACGACAGGAGATTGTTGAACATCCCTTTGGAACTATAAAACGTCAATGGGGTTTTGACTACACATTGATGAAGGGGAAAAAGAAAGTGGATGGTGAGGTCGGATTGATCTTCATAGCCTACCTGTTTACACGGTTATTAACAATCCTGGGGACAGAACGGTTAACAAAGGCCTTCAGGGCCTTGATTTCGCATTTTCTTGACACACTTTTCACTGTATTAGCACCGACAGGCGATACAGGAAGGATTTTATCAACTTTCTCAGGAAAAAGAAATTTATATCGAGTTTGCCTAAATAGTTTGTAATTTTACTCTAATATGAGAATGTCCGGTTAGTTTTTAGACGGACTCCCGTTGGCCGCAATTTTGAATGATATGCTAAAAAGCATCAATATTCTCCTTTTAAGATTTGTTCTCATTTGCCTTATTGCTTGTATAGGATTATTTATTTCATGCAAAAAGAACGAAGGTTCGCCTAATTCACCTATACCTTGTTTTCCATATTTGGAACCAACGCATAGAATTAAAGAAATAGTTAGAGTTGAAAATGGGAGTACCCACAAGACAATGTTATATTATGACAATTTAAATCGACTAAAGCATATTACAGATTCAAGCAAATATTTTTCTGAATCTTACTATGAATACAGTAATGAAAAAGTTTTAGTATTAGCGACTGACACGGCTTCAGCAGGTTACGCAATTATTTTAGATTCAAATGGCTATGCAACCAATAATCAAATGTTAATTTATCACTGGCACGTAGATTCATCGGGATATTTAGTTAGCAAATCAGAATCACATGCACATGTAGGGTCTAAAATTGAGTACTTCTCCTATTCCTGCTTCAATAATGATTCAATTTTGGCGTATGTTTCCCAACACCCTGCATATATCCAAGAGGGACCTTTTATTACTGTTAACGAATATTATGAGAACCAATTAAATACTATTGGGAACGAAAATATGGGGATATCATATTATGGCAAACAGGACAACTGCTTGGTTAAATCAGTCATTGCTCTTCACCTACCCAACAAGGATATCTTAGGCATTTACACATATGAAATTGATTCATTAAACAGAGTTACCCAAGAAGTACTTATGAGATCTGATAGTGATATTAGAATCAGAACCTTTAAATATTATGATAACTAAGCAAAAATGCGGCCCATTAGTGAATATAAAAACTCAAACCCTAAACATGATGAAAAAACTTTTCACATTACTCGTGTTACTCGCTCAGACAGTCTATGGACAAAACTGTGATTGCACCAAACAACTTGAAAACTTAATTACCAAAGTAAAATATGACTATCCTGGCTTTTCTGATAAAGTAAATGATTTAACCCGTTCAGCCTATGACATGTTAGAAAAGGAAATGTACGATAATGCCTCTCAAACATTTTCTTTCCATCGTTGTTCCCTGATTCTAGACCAATACCTAGACTATTTTCATGACGCACACCTTCACTTATCGATTGAGACAAATAGATATTGGGCCTATAAGAAAGTGACCGATAGTACAATCATGATCAGAATTCCCTCATTTTCATTCAGTTCCAAAGACATTATTGACAGTTTAATTACCACAAATATTAATGAACTGACTTCTATCCCGAATTTAATAATCGATCTTAGGGGAAATGGTGGAGGAATTGATTATTCCTTTCTAAAATTATTGCCACTCGTTTATTCTCACCCCTATGTCTCCGATGCAGTTGAATGGTATGCATCGGAAGGGAATTTAAAATCCTTTGAGGATGCTCTAAGAAATGGGAAAATTAGAAAGGGGAGTGAAGAATGGACAAAGAAACTTATCAAATTAATGAATGAGCATCGGGGAGAATTTGTTGTTCTTGACCCCCCTGATACTGTTAAAAGGGATACTGTTTATCCGAATCCACGAAACGTAGGAATAATCATTGATGATTATTGTGGAAGCAGTTGTGAACAATTTATCCTTGATGCTAAACATAGTGCTAAAGTAATCCTGTTTGGATGTCAAACTTATGGTGTGCTAGATTATTCAAATACCTCACCTGAGCCTCTTGGTATTGAGGGTCTAAATGTTTACATTCCTAAAACAAGATCGACGCGATTACCCGAAAATCCAATTGATAATATTGGGATCAAACCTGACATTGAAATTAATCTACCCTATAACCTAAATGTTCGTGATAATGTTGATGATTGGGTACTGTTTGTTAAAGATTACCTGGAGAACTTTTAATTTTTACATGCACTAACAAGCTTGCAGCCGAGGCCATACAGGCTATGTGATTCAAAGTGAACGTAAGAAAAGAAATGAAGAAAAAACGAATACAAACACCACACCAAGTAATCCCTGCACATCGGCTGCCGCCGTTATCGGCAATTTGAGTAAACAACAAAATGCCAATAACATGCCGCTATATCGCAACAAAACCGGCCGATTCGCGCTCATTGAAGTACTACCTTTGATGCGTTGAGCGGCCACACGTGTGTGCCTTGAATCAATCCCCTAATTGGGGATTGAATGCTGAGTAAATGATGGAAGGCTCTTTGAAAATTGTGTAAGCGTGCGGAGGTCAAGCGAAACGACTGGCCGGCCTTACCAGATGAATCAGAGGAATGGATTTCCGCAAACGACTGTCAGGAGTAGTTTGCAAACTACCTTATGCTGCGCTGGGCGGAACCGAGCGAAGCGAGTTCACGAACACCATTGAAATGAATATTCTCGTGAGTAAACTCTCAGGGTGGTGAACGATAAGGAAAAGCGGGGAGAAAGATCACCGCAAGTGAGTATTGTCGAGCTGAATTAATTGAACCAGCTACTTACACCTCGTAAGCCGCAAGTACAGTCAGTATTTCACTTTAGTTTTGAAACTAAACTAATCTTTTGGTCCGGGCTTTTTCTTTTTTGACAAATCAAAAAGCTCATCCATACGAATAGATGCTAGGTCTGTGGCAGCATGTGAAAGTTCATCCAGGTAGATCTGAGTAGTTTTGACGGAAGTATGGCCGAGTGCCTGGGCAATGGCTGTAATAGGGATCTGGCCCTCATTGGCCATTGAAGCCCAACAATGTCGGGCTGCATATCCGGTAAAGTGAGGAATCCCGATCAGATCGGCAATTTCAACGAGTTTTTTGTTAAACCATTTACGCTGGTAAACCTCCTGATTGTGAAGGGGAGAAGCAGAGTTTGGATTGAGGGTGGGTAGCAAAAACGGCAGGTGCGCTTTGGGAGGCTTACAAGTTCACCTATAATAGCTTTGGCCTAATCCAATAATAGAACTGAAAGGGATCGGTGAATCTTGCGGCGGCGATATACCAGACGGTCATCCTAGATATTGGATACCTTTAAAGAGGCCAGGTCGATAAAATTGATCCCCTGGAGATAGAACATCAGCATAAAGAGTTGCCGGTATTTGTGAAGGACTGGCTTATCGGTTATTTCCAGGGCATGGATCTTATGCAGCACCTCTACCGAGAGAGAGCGTTTATGTGACTTTTCATGTTTGATGTGGTGGTATCCGGTCCGTAGGGTATTGGAAGTGTACAGAACGATTTTAAGGGTTGTTGTAGCCATGATATTTTATTAATTTATTACCTGTAAATATTTCATAGAATGCACGAAAACGCTCGTTAATACTACGTTTATTTATTTGATAGTAATGAATTGCATTGAATAATTCTAAACAAAACGGTAAACATGCCCAAAAACAACACCCTTTGCTTTCTAGCAGGTCCCTTGATAAAATTATAAAGAACAGATAAACAGTATGATAGAAAAAAAGTATTCGGTAAACTATCCGTAAACAAAGATGGTGAAAAACCGTGAAAAAACGGAAGAAAGCGTAAGAAAACGTAGTTAAAAAATGCTAAAATTAATTTAGGTAAAATGAAGAAAGCCACTGTAAAAAGTGGCTTTTCCGCGTGTTTGTTTGAGGTGGGAGCAACAGGATTCGAACCTGTGACCCTCTGCTTGTAAGGCAGATGCTCTGAACCAGCTGAGCTATGCTCCCAAAAATGAGGATGCAAAGATATGGAAAAATCTCAAATCACACTAATCAAAATTCAAACTCATAAGATTTATTTGTTATTTGATGCTTGTTATTTGATGCTTGTTATTTGGTGCCTTAGAACGGGTACCCTATCCCAAAATTCCAAATAATATCCTTTAACTGCAACTTGCTGAAATACCATTTGTTTTTGCTGTCCATCGACGGCATCCGGATTGGAATTGCCGGATCAATCCTGAAAATAAAAAAGTCGAAATCCAACCGGAAACCTATACCGACATCCATACCCAATTGCCAGCAAAATGAGTCAAAATAGAAAGTGCCTCCGGGTAAATCGGGTGAGGGTTGTAGTAACCACACATTTCCGATATCAGTAAAAAGAGCACCTTTAAAAAAACTATAAATCGGGAACCGGTACTCAATCTGGAATTGAAGCTGCATGTCTCCCAATTGACCAAAGTTCTGACTAACCGTGTCGTTATGAAAGGAGCCCGGACCCAGGTCTCCCATCCTCCAGCCTCGCATGTCGTTGGCACCCCCTGCCAGAAACGCCTTCTCAAAAGGAAGGACGGTGGAATTTCCAAAAGAGAAGCCTATCCCTCCATAAAACCGGTAAACAATTGAGTAGCCTTTCCCAAATTGGTTGTAGAAACGAAAGTCGAGATCTGGCCGAATAAATTGAGAATACTTAATATTGAACAGGGTATATTGTCCATCATCATTTTTGGAGGATTTGAACAGGCTGTTGATTCCATAAAGCAGGTTCCCTGATGTTTCAAAGTTGGACCGGATGTAAAAAAAATCCTTGTGCCTTGAGACTTTCTGGTTACTGAAGGTAAGAGTGTATTTCAGTCCTGCAATCATATGATCCGTATACTGGTTTTTATAACGCTCATCCTCCAGTGAGTCAAGCTTAGCCGTAAATTCGGGACTTGGAAATATCTTAACAAGCAGGACTTCAATTGGATTCAACGTATGGGAAAGCGTTGGACTTTGTATCCAGGTATAACCGAATGAGGTATTGACGATATGCCTTATATAATCAGGATCCTGTTTCTGCTGAAAATTGTAACCGATGCTAAGCGTCGTTTTTGGCTTGAATGATTTAGGCAATTTCTCCTGCCTGATAGGAATCAGGAACTGAGGAAATGTAATGCTAGCGTTGGCTCCAAACTCGATGGTATTAAACAACCCTCCCTGCCCGCCACCAGCCTGCATTTGAGTTGAAGCACTCAAAGTCAGTTTCAGAATCTGGGCTCCATGGAATATATTCCGGTTCATATATCCAATGTTTGCGGCAACTCCAAGAGCTCCCGCCGAATTGGTCCCGTCCGTACTCCAGCTCAGGGATTGTGATGATGATCGCGCAAGCTTAACATGACTGTTCAACTGATAAGGCCAGAGGCTCCTTTCTTCATCGGTAAGATCAGCATCAACAAAATCGATATTGATAAATTTGAAGTTCTGCAACCCAGATAGCCTGGCGTATGTTTGATCAATGTCTTTGAGATTGTACCAGCTGTCGGGTTCGAGCAAAATATTTTGGGCAATTGTTCGGGTGCGAAGTTTGATTTTATCTCTATACATGAAATAATACGTGATCGATTTTCTCCCCCTGTATGGATCCTCGTATGTTTTAGCAACTGTATCAAAGACTTGTGTCGCTCTTTTCTGGTAATCAAATTGGGGGAAGATGTAAATATTGTGTATCTTATATCGACGGTGAGTCGATTCCATGACCATTCCAAAGTCCTCAAGGCTGAGAATTACAGGGTTCAGGATCTCCACCTTAATATCCATTTGTCGTGAACTCAGGGAGCTGTCCACCTGGAAGATGATATAGTTGGATGTGAACCGGTAATAGCCCTGATTGATCAATGCTGTTGTAGTTCGGGTTCGCTCTTTATCGATGGTATACGCATTGTAATCGGCATTTCTCTGTATCAGGCATTTCGATGAGTCGAGGAAAACAAACCGGGCAAGTTGAGTATCTGTGATAGACCAGTTAAGGTTCCTGATTTTATAGGGCGTGTTGGTTTTAATACGGTAGATAACCTTTGCTTTTTTCTTCTTGTACGTGATTGTGTCGGACAATGTAGCATTGAAATAACCAATATTATCAAGGTATAACCCCATCTGCTTCAGGCTGATCTTCACCATATTGGTGTCGAGGATAACAGGGGCCGATCCAATCTTGTTGCGTAACCATTTTTTAAATTTGGAATCCTTCCCTTTGGCTCCCCAGTTATAGAACGAAATGCCTGGCCTGGATATTCCCAGAAACTTTCTATTGGGCTCCTGCTGGTAATATCCGGCGAGTTCATCCGTCGAGACCTTCTTTGTATCGATCTCAATCTTATTCTTTACCAGCAGGAATGATCCTTCGGGAATATGCTTGGTAACATTGCAAGCACTGAGAAAAAGAAGTGCAACAAGGGAGAGAAGTAGGGCCGGTGGAGGGTTCAAATTCACATTGGACTGATTAATACTGGACAAAGGTAATGATTAGATGATTGAACCCGGTTACCTTGGCAGAAGGCCGAAAAACTTCATGATGGACCTGTGGAACTTGTGAATGCCTTTCACAGGCTCGATCCACATAAAGATACATTGGCCGGTGACAAGGTGGACTCCTGCATCAGAAGCAAGTTTGACGGCTTCAGGGGTGTCTGACATCTGTTGGATCCATATTTGATCAATACCATGAGCGATCGCCTCCATCACAAGTTTCTCTGTCTCTGTTTTCGGTGTCAGGATTACAAGGTGCTTTACCTCGGCTGGTAGTTGCGAAATTGTTGAATAGGCTTGTGTGTCTTCAATTTCGGAGGCTCTTGGATTGAGTGGGTAAAGTTCATATCCCTGGCCCTTCATGGCCTTATAAACCTGGTAGCCAAATTTTTTTGGATCGCGTGAGACGCCGGCGACGGCCATTTTTTTTGCATTAAGGAATTCCCTGATCTGGGAGAGCGAGGCTTTGGGTGCTTTCATTATTTTTCTTTTTTTGATAGGTTGAACCTTTCGGGATGACAGGCTGTTTTATCTTTGTAGAAATCCTGGATAAAGATCATGTCTTTCTCATAATCCCCGGTGGGATAGAAGATAGGACCAACGCCGCCAGTCTTTTTACCGTAATCAATAAACGAGAGTGCAAGTGGGACGCCTGCTTCCAATGCAATGAGATAGAACCCCTTTTTCCAGTGTTCCACCCGTCTCCTTGTTCCTTCTGGTGTGATTACAACAACAAGTTCATCATGCTCCTCAAACATTTTTACCACCTGAGTTACCATATTGCTTTTATACCTTCCACGGTCAACCGGTAACCCCCCAAGCTTCTCAAACAACCATCCCAGGGGGAATATGAATACCTCTTTTTTAATTAAAAACCTGATGTTCACCTTGATTGCCCAGAATGTTAGCCGACCAACAACAAAGTCCCAATAACTAGTATGGGGCGCGGAAACAACAACAGCTTTTTTAATCCCTTCGGGCAGGGCTCCATTGGTATTCCAGCCGAAGAACTTCAGAATTGTTTTTGAAAGCCATCTAAACATAACTACCAGCTAGTATATTATTCGCAATAAATTATGTAAATTAATCATGAACGAACATTAACCCATATCTGGCAGCAGTATATCCGGGTTTAAATTCATAAACAATTACTTCAACTTTGTACAGGGCATCAGTTGTTGGTCTCACAGTAACAATAGCGTAGGCTTCACTCGAATTATCCTCAGCAATCAATTTCCATTTATCCAGTAATTTGTCATATTCATATACCTTAACATCCAGATCCTTGACGCCACTATCGGCAAATCCGATAATTGAATACTCCCAGTCGGGGCTTAAATTTCGATAAGTCTCTTTCGAAGTAAAAACCAGGTCATACTCGATCCGTACAATTTCTGATCCTTCAGTGTCAAACTGTTCAACAAGCTGAGCACCCATTTTATAGATGGGATAACTGTTTGTTCCGTTGATGCATTGTGAATTCACCTGCAGGGAAAACAACAGACCCAGGATTAATGGTGTCAAGCTTTTGGTTTGCATTATTACCCTCCTGAATGGATTATTGTTTTTTACGGATCTCATTAACAAATTCGTGTGAAATATAATTATCAAGGCTCAAACAAACATTCGTGGAAAACTCAACAGCTAAGCGAATCACCTTATCCCACCCATACTGGTCAAGAGGCAGGGGATTTGGTTCGGGGAACCCTGCGAATGAATAGATCAACCCGGCGTTGAATGCGTCTCCTGCCCCAATCGTACTCACAGGGCAGATGCTGGGGACGTCTACGGTCAGATGTAAATCCGGTGTGATCACCTCAACGCCGGCATTGCTTTTGGTATAAACCAGTGATTCCCCTCCATGATTCAGGATCTCTTTGTAGACGCTGGAGGCATCATTCAGGTTAAAAATATGCATGAAATCTCCTGCTGAGCCTCGTGTAATCTGCGCAATATTTATGTTTTCAAGTATCCATGGCTGAAACTGAGGAAGTTTTTTCAGGTGAGGCTTCCTGAAGTTCGGGTCATAAATAAGGAACGCGCCGTTGGATTTTGCACGAATAAGAAAATTCCAAAGGGGTTGTCGAACTTCATAGTTAATGGCATAGAATGAGCCGAATACGACGATGTCTCCTTCATCTGCACTTGGCAGATTATTCAGTCCCCGATGCACGGGAAAGTTCCGATAAAAGGAGTAACTGGCATTCTTGTCGGCATCAAGAAACGCCAACGAAATTGCGGTCTGACCATCGGTGAACCGCTCTACATAGGTTGTATTAACGTCATTATTTCTTAGAAAGTCTTCGATCAATACTCCGGCTTCATCCAGTCCGAAATCACTGATAAATACCGGCTTTAATCCAGTCCGCCCCAAAGAAACAGCACTATTGAGCATGGAGCCACCCGGTTTGGCTGCCACAGGCTGATTGTTCTGGAAGATAATGTCGAGAACGGTTTCTCCAATGCAGAAGATCTTCTTCATCAGTATTCAATATCCAGGTCAAGTTGCTCTTTAAGTTTGTTCAGGGCTGGGTTTTTGGCTGCCATTTGTTCGAATTTCTCTTTGTCGGTATATGGTTTTCGCTCGACTGGATTCTCCTGGATCCTGGTATGAAGTGTGATCTGGTGGTTGCCAAGCATTTGTCTGAGATATTCAAGTAAGTCACTGCGCTTCTGGTTCAACTCTTCTTCGAGGATACGGTTATCAACATCAAAATCAATCACCCATTCATCTCTCAAGAGAGGATCTCTGGAGGATAGTGTTGTAGCAAGATGCGGAAAATCTATTTTCAGTCCGGCGGCAAATGCTTTCCAGTGAGTTATAAGTTCCTCACCTGTAAATGGTGTAGCTAACCGATTGGCATCTTCGCCGTTATGGGAATCGGTAATTTTGACTTCGGATTTTACCGGTGTTTTTATGGAGATCGAACCGGGAAGTTGATTGTCGTATTTTCTCGATGAGGAGGGTTTGAGTTCTATGGGAGGTGATGGTGGTTGTGATTGTACAGGTGCTGGTGATTTTAATGGTAACCGGGCATCTGGTATCCGAAATCCGGGATCGTTCTCGTTACGCTGCCCGAGCATGCACATCTGCATCAGGGCTAATTCAAGATGAAGCCGCTTGTTGTTGCTTATCCGGTAATTCAGGTCGCATTTATTGTTGATATCCAGTATTTTAAGCAATAAGTCGGGAAAACAAACGGTTGCCTGATCAAGGTACCGCTGCCGGATGTTCGGTGCTGTTTCCAGCAGTTTTACCGTAGACGGGTCTTTACAAACCAGGAGGTTTCGTATGTGTTCTCCAAAACCTACCAGAAAATGCTGGCCATCAAAGCCTTTCTCGAGGATCTCGTTCAAAATCAGCAATACTCCGGCTGTTTCCTTCCCAAGAATCTTATCGGTAATGCTGAAATAGTATTCATAATCAAGTACATTCAGGTTCTCCAACACTGTTTCATAGGTGAGCTTATTTCCGGCGAAACTGACCAGCTGATCGAATATTGACAGGGCGTCGCGCATGGCGCCATCTGCTTTCTGCGCGATGATGTGCAGGGCATCCTCACTGGCATTGATCTGTTCTTCACGTGCTACGTAGTGAAGGTGGCTGGCGATGTCATCGACGGTGATCCGCCGGAAGTCGAAAATCTGGCATCGGGAGAGGATCGTGGGAAGGATTTTATGTTTCTCGGTTGTTGCGAGGATAAATTTTGCATAGGCGGGTGGCTCTTCCAATGTCTTCAGGAAAGCATTAAAGGCGGATGCGGAGAGCATGTGTACCTCGTCGATGATATAGACCTTATATTTGCCCATCTGCGGAGGGATCCGAACTTGGTCGACAAGGCTTCTGATGTCATCAACAGAGTTGTTTGATGCTCCGTCGAGTTCGTAAATGTTGAATGATGCGTTTTCGTTGAATGAGATACAGGATGGACATGCATCGCATGCTTCGGCTAGTGGTGTGAGGTTCTCGCAGTTGATCGTTTTAGCCAGGATCCTCGCGCAGGTAGTTTTTCCAACACCTCGCGGACCGCAAAAAAGAAAAGCCTGTGCCAGCTGATTGTGGAGAATGGCGTTTTTCAATGTATTGGTAATGGCGGTCTGCCCCACGACCGTAGAGAACGTTTGTGGTCTGTATTTCCGGGCCGATACGATAAAGTTTTGCATGTTAGTCCGATCACTCAATTAGGTAGTCAAAAGTACGAAAGTTTTTGATTTTTGTGTAATTTGGCTCACCCAACTCCATGAACTGTGTTGCTGCTTTATACAACTTCAGTTACCGCACGGCTGCGATTTATTTCCCACCTTCTTTTTGAAGAGATCGCCGGCCTTTCACTGAAGTTCACTCATTCGAAGGATGAGTACCTGTTATTCGAGGGACCTAAAATTGCTTACGTAAAGGAGAATCCGGGAGGAGGATTGTTCATGGAATCGTCGGGATTGCTGTTTGAGAAAACGATCTTTTCTCATGAAATTCCAGTCAGGCGTTACCATGATGTCCCAATTCTCTTCGAGTCATCAGTCCCTGATGCTGGCTTTCCCTTCGACCTCCTGGCGGCATCATTCTACCTTGTTTCGAGGTATGAGGAGTACACAGCCGTTGCCCACGACAAGTTCGGCAGGTTTCCAGCCTCTGCCAGTCTAGCTTATAAACACAGATTTCTCGATAAACCGATTGTGAATATCTGGCTGAAACTTTTCATTGACCGGTTACGGCAGCGATACCCTGCGTTGATGACCAGGCAGCTTCCATACCGGTATCTCCCTACAATTGACATTGACCACGCGTATGCCTACCGGCACCGCTCCCTTTACAGGACGATGGGTGGTATTGGTCGCTCTCTTGGTCACGGCCGGCCCTTAGAGGTGTTCGAACGGTTGCAGGTTCTTGCAGGCATTTCCCGCGATCCTTATGATACATTTTCGTTCATTCGTAAACTTCACGAAAAATACAACCTCCCGTCGGTATGTTTTATCCTGTTTGCCGATTACGGTGGCAACGACAACAATATCCCGGTCAGCGGCAGTGGTATGCGCGAGTTGATCAATTCTCTGTTCGAATGGACTGAACTGGGTATTCATCCATCTCTCTCTTCTTCAAAGCATCCTGCCCGTGTGAAGGAGGAAATTGAAGGTTTAGAGAGAATTACGGTAAAGGAGATCACCCTTAGCCGTCAGCACTTTTTAAAATTTACCCTTCCTGATACTTTCCGGCAACTGGTCAAACTGGGGATCCGGGATGACTATTCGATGGGATATGCGTCGAATCCTGGTTTTCGTGCCGGAATTGCTCATCCCTTCTTCTTTTTTGATCTTGAAAAGAATGAAGAGAAGCCATTGCGGATCCATCCTGTTCCGGTAATGGATGTCACGTTTCATGATTATCTTCGTCTGACCTGTGAAGAGAGTTTTGACGAGATCAAACAAATCATCGACCAGGTTCGTTTGTTCAATGGAGAATTCGTAAGTCTGTGGCACAACGAGAGCCTTTCTGATAAAGGAAGATGGAAAGGATGGAGAACTCTCTATGAGAAAGTAGTGGCAGAGGCAGTGGGGGAATGAGGAATTACAAATTAAGAATTAAGAATTAAGAATTAAGAATTAAGAATTGATTATCAGCTACTTGTAACTATAAACCTGTGCAGCTGCAATTTATTGCGGCTCCAGTAAACCAGCAACCTGAAACCTGAAACCTCCCCATGATCCGCTACCTTCCCCATAATCAGATCGACAAAGCGCAATGGGACAGGTGTGTCGGGGAAGCCGTAAACTCACTCGTGTATGGGTACTCCTGGTATCTCGACCTGGTTTCGCCAGGCTGGGATGCCCTGGTGGAGGATGACTATCGGAGTGTTTTTCCGCTCACCCAAAACCGGAAAGCATTAATCTTGTACTTAGCCCAACCTTTTTTTACGCAGCAGTTGGGAGTTTTTACAACCGGGCTGCTCACCCAGGAGCTTGTCACCCGATTCCTGGATGCCATTCCTTCAAAATACAAACTGGTAGAGATTCATCTGAATGGCTTCAACAAGGTTGATCCCTCCCGTTTTGATATAACTCCACGCAAAAACCACGAATTGGAGTTAATCTATCCTTATGAAGATATCAGTAGGCGGTATTCACAAAATGCCAAACGTAATATCAGGAAGGCTAAAGAGGCAGGGGTAGAGGTTGTGCGAAGAGTCTCTGCTGATGAGTTGATCAGCCTGTTCAAGAATAACTTCGGACAACAGGAGGGAAAACTGAAATACAGGAACTACCTTACGATTGAAAAGATCATTGCCCATTGTGTGAAACATGCTTCAGGAATTCTGATGGGTGCCGGTAACCGTGACGGGAAGTTGGACGCCGGTACTTTTTTCCTGATGGATCGCACCCGGTTTATCCTTTTGCTCGGAGCTTCCAACTTCTCGACCCGTAGTAATGGAGCAATGTTTCTTCTTCTCGACGCCTTTATCAGGGAGCATGCCGGTCGGCCGGCGCTGCTCGATTTCGAAGGAGGAAACGATCCCAACCTGGGGCGGTTTTATAAGAGTTTTGGTGCGCGGGAAACAACGTTCCCTTTTGTGAGGATCTCACGGATTCCATTTTATAAACAGATGCGCAGAATCTGATTTTTCGTATCTTTGTTTGAAATGACCTGCATATGAAACACCCATCCATGGTTCGCCTACTGGGCCAGTCGCGCTCGCTTCTTAACCAGTTTATGTCTGAAATTCGTGATGTCGAGATCCAGAAGGACAGCCTGCGGTTTCGTTATAACCTGGAGCGAATCGGTGAGATTTTCGCTTATGAGATAAGTAAGGAAATGATATTCAAGGAGAAAGAAGTTGTAACTTCCCTGGGAATTGCCAATGTGCCTGTACTGACACAATACCCGGTGCTGGCTACTATTATGCGGGCAGGATTGCCTTTTCATCAGGGGTTTCTGAAATTTTTTGACCGCTCTTCCAATGCATTTATATCAGCTTACCGAATGGCCCATAAAGATGGTACATTCTCCATGAGTGTGGAGTATGCCTCCTCTACACCTATTGATGGGAAAGTGCTGGTTATTTGTGATACCATGATGGCTTCGGGTGCCTCCATGCTTCAGACGTATAAAGAATTGATATCCAGAGGGAAACCTGCACATGTACACATTGCTACCATTCTTGCCAGCATGGAGGGTGTGAATCACCTGAAGAAGTCAATACCCAAAAAGAATGTTACAATTTGGGTGGGTGATATTGACGAAGAGTTAACAGCCCAGCTATTCCTGGTGCCCGGACTGGGAGATGCAGGAGATCTGGCATTTGGAGAGAAAAACTGAAACCCTTTTTCCCGATGAACAAAACGCTTGTATTTGAAAACATTAAGGTCTCTATCGACTCTATCAGGAGCCATCTCCTGCGCAGCATTCTCACCATCTTAATCATTGCTTTCGGCATCATGGCGCTTGTTGGCATTCTCACTGCTACCGACTCCATTAAATTTTTCTTGACTACCAACTTCTCCATGATGGGTTCCAATACATTTACGATTCGCAACCGGTCGCTGAACGTTCATATCGGGAATCATCAAAACAAGCAACGGAGATTTGAGCCCATAACGCTCGATCAGGCCTGGGAGTTCAAGGAGCGGTTTAGTTTCCCTGCCTACACATCTGTCTATACTTACGCAACGGGCATTGCTACCGTTAAATTCGAATCCAACAAAACTAATCCCAATACGCGTGTCATCGGTGTTGACGAAAATTATATAATAACTTCCGGGGACGAAATTGCCAATGGAAGGAATTTTACTCCGGATGAGATTAATTTCGGATCGAGTGTGGCTATTATTGGCCCCGAAATTGCAAAGAGCATCTTCAAGAACAAGGAGGATCCTGTTGGCAGGATCATCTCAATTGGTTCGGGGAAGTACCGTGTTGTGGGGGTACTCAAGGAGAAGGGATCCAGTATGGGGTTCAGTGGAGACAGGAGTTGTTTCGTTCCCCTGAATAACGTCAGGGTCTATTTCCCAAGGCCGAACATGTCGTACAACATCAGTGTGATGGTGAACAACCAGGAGCAGATGGAAGCCGGGGTAGGGGAGGCAACCGGATTACTCCGAAGTATCCGGCAAGTTCCAGTAGGACTTGATGAATCGTTCGAAATTACTAAAAGTGATGAGATTGCGAAGATGCTGATTGATAATATACGCTATGTAACCATTGCTGCCACCTTTATCGGATTGATAACCCTGATGGGAGCGGCCATCGGGTTGATGAACATCATGCTCGTATCCGTCACCGAACGCACGAGAGAAATTGGCATCCGGAAAGCGATCGGTGCAACGAAAAGGCTGATCCGAAACCAGTTTCTGGTGGAAGCTATCGTGATAGGTCAGTTGGGAGGTGCATTGGGCATCGTTCTTGGAATCCTCATTGGCAACGTGATCTCCCTTGCTATCGGGAGTGCATTTATTATTCCATGGATGTGGATCATCCTGGGAGTAGTTGTATGTTTTGCCGTTGCCATGATTTCCGGGATCTACCCTTCTCAAAAAGCAGCGAACCTTGATCCGATCGAGTCTCTCCGTTACGAATAAGCCATTTATATGGATGTGAACCGTGTAAGAACCATGCTGTTGCATGAGTTTCCCCATGTTACTACTCCAGGGCAGGAACAACTCATGGGTGAGTTGGCCGTGTTCCTGACAATTTCCTGGAAAAAGGCCAATGCCCTTTTCCTTCTGAAAGGCTATGCGGGAACGGGAAAGACCACTGTGGTCAAGGCTCTGGTAAATGTCCTGCCGGCCCTTGGGAAGCGAACTGTTCTGATGGCTCCCACGGGAAGGGCTGCCAAAGTGATGGCTGGCTACACGGGGAAGCAGGCGCATACCATACACCGGAAGATTTATCTGGCCTGGACTAATAAGGAGGGGCAAATCGAGATGAAGCTTCAGAAGAACCTGCACAGGCATACACTTTTTATTGTTGACGAAGCTTCCATGATCCAGCATGCTATGCCTGTGGAGGGACAACTGTTTGCCCCCCGAAACCTGCTCGACGATCTCTTTGCCTATGTACAATCGGGGGAGAACTGCCGTCTGCTCTTTATCGGCGATACTGCTCAGTTACCCCCTGTTGGCCTTGATTATAGTCCGGCCCTGGATGCCGCCTTCCTTCAAAGCGGATACGATTTATCCATCGATTCGTTTGAACTCGTTGAAGTCGTTCGGCAGTCGCAGGAGTCGGGAATTCTCGTAAATGCCACCCGGATCAGGGAGGAGATCAGCAACCGGGAGATCAGGCTTCCGCTGTTTCAGCTACACCCTTTCAAGGATGTACTCAGGATCACGGGCACTGAGTTGGAAGAAGCTTTAAACGAGGCTTATTCGGGATCGGAGCGGGAAAACAACGTAGTTATTTGCCGGTCGAACAAGCGAGCCAACATTTTCAACCGGGAGATTCGCCGGAGGATACTCTTTCTCGATGGAGAAATCACCACCGGAGACTACTTGATGGTTGTGAAGAACAACTACTACTGGCTGCCACTCGAATCCTCCGCCGGGTTTATCGCCAATGGCGACATTGCAGAGATTACCCGTATCAGGAAGTTTGAAGAGATATATGGCTTCCGGTTTGCCGACATTACCATTCGGTTTATTGACTACCCCGACGAACCCGAACTGGATGTCAAGATCATCTTAGACACCCTCACTTCCGAATCCGCTGCACTTACGCAACCCGACAATAACCGTCTTTTTCAGACGGTGATGGAGGACTATACCGATTTGCGATCACGACGGGAGAAGGTTGAGAAAGTTAAGGCCAGCCCTCATTTCAATGCGCTTCAGGTTAAATTCTCCTATGCCTTAACCTGCCACAAAACCCAGGGAGGGCAATGGGATACTGTTTTTATCGACCAGGGTTATCTCAGCGAACAAATGCTCAATACAGAGTACCTTCGCTGGCTTTATACCGCCGTTACCAGGGCAACGAAAAAAATGTTCCTGGTAAATTTCCAGGAACGATTTTTTTTGTAGGGGCGACCCATCGTAATGGGCGCCCCGTATCGTATGGGCGCCCCATGGGGCGCCCGTAATGTGTTACCACCCCACCAGCGTTATCCCAACTGTCCACGGATATACTTCCGGGCCTTTGTTTTTCTGATACATTGGGGTAAGTGAGTAGGTAGCAAACAGATTCAGGTAGGACCAACCCACTCGGATTGAAGCATCCAGTTTGAATGGGTTCATGTGGTAGGGGTCGTGGTTTCTGATCACGGCGTTATCAGCATAAAATGTGGCGACCTTATTGCCTTTGTCATCAGCCAGGTAATAGGTATCCATCCACTGGTAGAGTCTCTGCTTCTGGTAAGTTTGCAAACGCAATCCTCCAATGACACCAACTGCAACGTGGAAGCTGTTCATGCGGTGACCCGGATTTGTCTGGTATTCAAACAACAATGGAAGTGTGATGTAGGAGACAAAAAGTTTGTTCACTTTCATTCCAACGTTACTACCCTTGTCGTCGATCGTATTGTAAGCTACCAGGGTTGCGGAATCGCCAATCAGCGTGTAGGAACCGCTGAAATAGTAGTTTTGGAGCGAGAACCCCAGGCCTGATGTAAATCCGAACTTGTTTCCGGCAATATTTACGTTCAGTTCAAAGGGATTTAGGTTGATCATCAGCGATCGGGCTGTGTTCATGTTGAGATACTCGTTTCCAGGGCCGAAGTCCATGTTGAAATCTTTCGTAGCATACCCGTTCCATCCAAAGTCAATCCCGGCCCAGTGGCCATTGAACTTACCTTTTTTACAATAAAACGGGAAGGCGCCCCAGTTGGTTCCTCCATAGTTAAAGGAATGGTCTTTTTTGTTGATATAAATGACAACGGAGTCATTTCCTATATTTTGGACCTTGACTCCGGTTACTATAATCTCAGACATGTTGTGATGGCGTTTGTGCTTGTGATTTTCGTCATCCTGCCCTTTTGATTTCCCTGGCAGAATAAAGATCATGGAAGCTGCTAAAGCCATTGTGAGAACGAGGTTAATTTTTTTCATGTGTTAATAATTTTGATTTCAGTGGTCACATGGAATATCCATTATTAACATTCGCGGTTGGCATGAGCGGCGTTTGTATGGATATTTCATATGTCGAGTGATTTTGGTTCAGGGAAATAAGACGAAGATCTCTGATTAAAGTTACACGAAAACTTCAAAAATCTAACTGTCCAGCTTCAATATTGCAAGAAATGCTTTCTGGGGGACTTCAACATTTCCGATCTGGCGCATCCGCTTTTTGCCTTTTTTCTGTTTTTCGAGAAGTTTGCGCTTTCTGGTGATATCACCTCCATAGCACTTGGCGGTCACATCTTTGCGGAGGGCTTTCACCGTTTCACGTGCAATGATCTTTGCTCCGATCGCAGCCTGTATCGCGACGTCGAACTGTTGACGGGGAATGAACTCTTTAAGTTTCAGGCAAAATCTGCGGCCAAAGTCATAGGCATGATCGCGGTGAAGTAATGTGGACAGGGCATCTACCGGTTCACCGTTTAGCAGGATGTCCAATTTGACAAGTTGAGCCTCTTTGAAGCCCGACTGATAATAATCGAAGGAGGCATATCCTTTGGAGATACTTTTGAGCCGGTCGTAAAAGTCAAAGACGATCTCGCCGAGAGGAAGTTCGACAGAAAGTTCTGTTCTGTCTGTGGTCAGGTATACCTGGTTTTTCAATACTCCCCTCTTGTCGACACAAAGCTGCATGATGGCACCTACATATTCAGACCGGGTAAGGATGTTCGCCTGTATGTAAGGTTCTTCGATATGATCAACAAGAGTAGGGTCGGGAAGCCCCGAAGGATTGTGAACTTCAATAACTTCGCCTTTATTGGTAAAGACTTTATATGAAACGTTTGGAACCGTGGTGATAACATCCATGTCGAACTCCCTGTCGAGGCGCTCCTGTACGATCTCCATATGAAGAAGCCCCAGGAAACCACACCTGAAGCCAAAGCCCAGTGCCATGGATGATTCGGGTTCAAAGGAGAGAGAGGCATCATTGAGGCGAAGCTTCTCCAGCGAGTCGCGGAGTTCTTCATAGTCGTCGGCATCAACGGGATATATTCCGGCGAAGACCATCGGTTTTACCATCTCGAAACCATCGATCGCCTTGTCGCACGGTCGTGCCACATGGGTGATGGTATCTCCTACCTGCACCTCTTTGCTGGTTTTTATTCCCGAAATAATGTAACCTACATCACCTGCCAGGAGGATTTGTCGAGGAATGGGCTTCAAGCCCAGGATTCCTACTTCATCGGCTTCATATTGGCTACCGGCATTTACAAATTTCACTTTATCCCCTTTTCTCAATGTGCCATTGAAGACCCTGAAATAAGCAATTATACCCCTGTAGGAATTGAATACCGAATCAAAGATCAAAGCCTGAAGAGGAGCCTCAGGATCGCCTTTGGGAGGGGGGATTTTATGAACAA
>Ga0351854_1043_pt1 | contig 24025 bp, 19 predicted proteins | sample BONcelHFGM3001C9_FD_206793 | JGI IMG/M metagenome (GOLD analysis project Ga0351854, IMG submission 206793) | Enriched cells from coal bed in the Powder River Basin, Montana, United States - BONCAT cells FGM rep2 HSBNCT.FGM.300.1.C9 ...
TCGGCATGGGTAAACAAAATCGCATCTTTCTCGCACGATTCGAGGTAGTTTCGGGCCAAATCGCGGGCCGAATATCTTCCGGAGCGGTCGTGATCGTCGAAGTTTTGTGCCAGAAGTATGATGGGCGAAGCTGCCAGGCAGAAAGCCAAGGTAGAAATTATCGCCATTCGTTCCTTTAATAGTTTCTGAAGTTGGCTGAAAATAGACAAAACGCCCAGGCCAATCCAAATGCAGAAAACATAGAAAGAGCCAACATAAACGTAATCGCGTTAGAGCGGTGTGTGTGGTATTTAGTTGAGGTAAACCATCAGTGGGTAGCTCATCAGGAAAAAGAGCAAACCGGTGCTTAAAAAGTTCTGCTTATCGTTTTTGTATTGAAAAAAGATGCCAAAAATGCCGATCAGTAAAGGCAGAAAATAGTACGAGTTACGTCCTTTGTTTTCTTTTGCAGCCGAAGTAAGATGTGTTTGAGGACCGGCAATTTGGCTGTCGATAAAGGGAAATCCGGATTGCCAGTTCCCGTTTTGCAGATCGCCGTTGCCCTGAATATCGTTCTGTCGTCCGGCAAAATTCCACATGAAATAGCGCAGGTACATAAACCCAAGCTGGTATTTCAGGAAGAAAGAAACGTTCTCCTGAAAGGTTGGAACGATTGTATTGGTCAATTTTCCTTCCTCATCCTGAACCGGAACTTTTCGTCCTTTCAAATCGACCCAGTTTTTATACGGTTCCAAATGTTCCGGATCGCTGCTATGCATTCGAGGAAAAAATCCTATGGTATTTTTATCGTATTCAATATCAGGATTCAATTGACTTTTGATATATTTCCCTTTCGAGGCAATCCATGTGTTTCTTTCCTGATAATCTGTTACTATTGAACCAAAATTTGCTCCGTACAAGATCGGGCGTGTTCCGTACTGTTCGCGGTTCAGGTAATTCAAAAGGCTGAAAGTAGTTTCCGGATTCCCCTGATTGATGGGCACTCCGGCAGATGCCCGAACGATGGTTGCAATGTATGAAGTATAGCCAATCACCAGAAATGTAAGGCACAAAATGGCGAGGTTTAGCCTGGGCAATTGTTTGCGATGCGTGTAAAATAATCCTGCAGAGATTGCGCCGATCAATAAGATGAGGTAAGTAAACAATCCGGAATGAATGGGGAAATGAAGCTCGTTGACGAAAAACAGTTCCAGATTTTTGGAAAGGTCAAGAATTCCGGGAATCAGTATTTTGAGTAAAGCAATAATACCAATTCCGCTGATGATAAGGGCAACAAACAGTCCTTTAGGGGAATACTTATATTTTCGGAAATAGACAATCAGGCCGACAGACGGAATTACCAGCAAATTCAGTAAATGCGCCCCGATGGAAAGCCCGATCAGGAAAAATATCAGGATAATCCACCTTGAAGAATCAGGCTCATCAGCTTCGCGTTCCCAGCGGGTTGCCGCCCAAAGAATTACAGCGCTGAACAACGACGAAAGTGCATAAACTTCGGCCTCGACAGCCGAGAACCAGAACGAATCGGTAAAAGCGAACGACAAAGAACCGATGGCTGCGGCTCCAAATTTCAGGATAAGTGGGAATGTTTTTCCTTGTTTTTGTTCAAGCTTTGAAATCAGCCAGACAATCGTCCAGAACAGAAAAAGAATGGTTGCTGCACCGGAAACTGCCGAAACCAGATTAATCGTGTAAGCCGCCTTTCCCGGATCGCCAAAACTGAACAGCGAAAAAACCCGCCCGAGAAGCATAAACAATGGCGCTCCCGGTGAATGGTTTATTTCGAGTTTATAGGCAGAAACCAGAAACTCGCCGCAATCCCACAAGCTGAGGGTTGGTTCGAGGGTGAAAATGTAAACGAAAAGTGAAATGTAGAAAACGGCCCATCCGCCCCAATTGTTTATCCGTTGCTGATCCATAGCTGAACTTTTTCCTTTCAGTACACGCTGAAATGAAAAAGTTCAGGGGAATTTAGCTTACCTCTTTGAATTCCTTTAAAACGCTGGTTGCCAGTTCATAATGTGATTGATAATGTTGGATATTGAAAAACCAGGTGGTCATTCTATGAAGGTCTTCATGGATGTTTTCCATTGATTGGGTGATTGTTGTGCGAAAAAGTTTAGCACATTGCAGACAGGTTGACTGATCTAATTCATCAGTGTTGTAAAATGCACTTTTTAGTTCCGCAATTGAATGTTCGTAGTTTTTGTTCAACCATAACCTGCGTGAGGTGAGCATCTTTATTTATAATCGTTATAAATAAACGAATAAAATTTCAATAAACATACTGCCGAAAAAAAATAATCGCTGTAAGTCTTTGTACGATTGTAGTGTAGCAATAGGATCTGCAATTTACTATTACTTTTCGGCGCTGTTATTTCAGAAATTCTGCAGGAATTCCCTTGATTTTTCCAATTTCAATTTTCCGGATAAAAAATTCGCCGCCTTCCGATTGTAACTGAATTTTCCCTTTGGTAAGCGGTAATTTCAACCCATTTTCAACTTTACTGCAATTGGTGTTGACCATTACCACTTGTCCGTTTACCACGTGAACAGCTGTTTGTCCGAAACAGTACAAATCTACGGTATTCCATTCTCCGAGCGGTTTCTCTGCATCTTTTGCCTTTTTAACGGAGCGGCCATTGTCCGTTTCGCTGAATGATGTTAACTGTCCCTGTGGTGAATAATTAAAACTTTTGCCATCGTCACTTTTTAACACTTTGCTTTCGCAGTAGGTATTGGCCATCAGGTAGGTATCGCCAAGGTTTTCGTGCATTAACTGATGTTCGATATTGGCCATCCACGTTCCGAAAGCAGCACCAAACGGTCCGTAGCTGTGGTAAAGTAATCCGCTGTTGCGTTTCCCATAAACCTTTTCGCCCCATTTAAATTCCAGGCGAAGGTGGTAGTCAGCATATTCTGCTTTTGTTGCAAGCGAAGCAAAAATATCGCCCGAGATATGAATAACTTTTTTCCCGTCCATTTCAACGATGCTATAAGTTGAGGCTGGGGTCGCTTTTTTAGCCAGATCTTCGAAACCTGTAATCGGGCTGCCAAGAAATATATCCCAGTTTTTTAGGTTTTTTCCGTTGAAAAGAGATTTCTGGGCAAATACTGAAACTGATAGAAAACAAAAGGTTAAAACAAAAAGGAGGTTTTTCATGATAATTGGGTTTGGTGGTAAATGACAAAAAAAAACTGCCCTACAAAGATAGGGCAGTCTATCGGAATAATAATTTGTTTTTAGTTTGAATGTGATGAAATTAACTGTTGAGCTCTATCAAGAATGGCTGTATCATCAAGTAATACAACGCCTCCGTCGGGGCCCGGTTCAATATGTAATCCTACAGATTTTCCTCTGTCATAGTTTGCGCCTCCAAAATAATTTCTGACCGTTTCGACCTCGATATTAAACTCTTGCGCAATTTTGTGGATCGAACCGGCAGGTAAGCTGTCTTTGATGTGACGCAACTCGTTAAACGTGATTTTTCTCTCCATGACAATTAGTTTTTATGGTTTTACACTATCTATTCGGTTTAAATAACGCTTAAAGTTAGAATTAATAAATAAATAACAATGAGGGTATGCTCATGTTTTTGTAATTGATTCTTAATCCTGAAGAAGCATGACTATTAAACAATTTGGAAATAAGTCATTTGTTCCTGTTCTATAAGCATTTTGAATAAAAAAGATTTACAAAACTGTTAAGATGTGATAAAATATTTAACAATTTTTAATAATTAAATGAGTCCTTTTTTGATGGCTTCATAGATGGCCTGATGCATTGAAGTTCGTATGTTGAGGTCGTAAATGGCGGAATTTCTTCTAGTGGGATAAACTCGGTTCGAGAGAAAAATAAATACGAGTTGGTTCTGTGGATCGACCCAGGTGAAAATGCCTGTAAAACCAGTATGTCCGTAGCTTTCGGGACTTGCATCGGCTGCCGGGAATTTGTTCTTTATGCCCTTGATTCCCGGATTGGGTTTGTCGAACCCCAACGCCCGACGATTGCTGCTTGGTGAAAACTGCACTTTGGTAAATTCACTGATCGTGGCTGGCAAAATATATTGTTTCCCACCGTAATAACCCAACTGAAGATACATTTGCATCACCTTTGCCAGGTCGTTGGCTTTGCTGAACAGCCCTGCATTTCCTGATACACCGCCCATCAGCGCTGCCAATTCGTCGTGTACAAATCCCTGCGAAAGTTCCTTTCTGAAAGTCTGGTCGTTTTCAGTGGGTACGATTTGGTCAATCGGAAATCTTTCATAGGGCTTGAATCCGGTTGATGTAGCGCCCAAAGGTTTATAAAATTCATTGGTTAAATAATCCTGAAATGATTCTCCGCTCAGTTTTTCAATCATGTAAGGTAAAAGGCTGAATCCTAAATCAGAATAGACATATTCCTTTTTGGCAAGTAAAGGCGATTTGATAATATCTTTGATTATTTGATTTTTGAAATCATTTTTTACATACATGTCCTGCGAAATTCGGATCTGATATTGTTCTTCCGGATGATTTTTAAAAACATCCTCCCGCAAAACGCCCCGCTTTCCCGGTTCGAGCCAGAAGGGAAGTCCACCCTGCAACCTAGCCTGGTGAGTCAGAATATCCCTGACAGTCATTTCTGCTTTGTTGGTATTTTTGAATTCAGCAAAATAGTTGGAAAATGGTGCGTCAAGATTGATCTTTTTTTCATCGAATAACTTCATTATCGCCGGAAGTGGTGCAGTTATTTTTGTGACTGAAGCCAAATCGTAAAGATGATGCTTTTGCACCGCCTGCTCATTTTCGTAAGTGAAATATCCATAACTGGATTGAAATATCACTTTTCCTTCTTTGGCAATTAATATCTGACAACCTGGGTAGGCTTTCCCTGCAATTCCTCTTTTTGCAATCGAATCAATCAAATATTGAAGGTATCGCGAATTGATTTTCACTTCTTCAGGAAGCGTGTATTTTAGTCGCTGAATCGATGTTGTGGCGATCCCTGAGTTAATAGGGAACATACTATTTACTGATACCGGCAATTTACCGCTGGCATTTGTTGCACCAAAAATAAGTTGGGCTGCCATTTCCTGCGCATCATTGTCGTCCTGATATGCGACGATTAAACTCTTTGTATTCTTTATCGCCGGAAAAAACTGCATTGAATAAGGATTTCCAAAAAAACAGATGACCGTATTCCTGTCTTTGAGCCTTTCAATCAAACTGATTTGCTGATCGGAGATTCCAAATCGTCTGTTCGGATACAAGCCCAATCCATGAATTCCGATAATTATCAGGTTATAAGGTATTAACTGGGTAAGTAAACTGCTGATTTCTTGTTCCATCGGAATTTTCCCAATGTTGAAATGATCAATTTGGGTATAATTTTCGAGCATATTTTGAAACGGAACAAGCTGATCAGAACCGATTGACAGACTGGCGATTTTTAGTGTATCAATTTGCTGTAACGGGATGATATTTTGCTTGTTCAGTAATACAGTCATCGATTGTTCCTGAAGCAGGCGTTTGGTAAGCAAGTACTGGTTGTTGTTTAATTTAGCGTATAGATTTTTTGTGTCAACCAATTTTTGCCTGTCGAGTCCAAGCCATTTTTTGACGGTTAGAATTTTTCTGCATTTTTCGTTGATTTCTTCAACCGATAATTCTCCTTTCGCAACCGCCAATTTTACTGCATCAATGGCTTTGTCCAGTCGGGGCACAATTTCGAGCATATCATTTCCGGCTTTCAAGGCTTTTACCGACGATTCGCCCGAAGAATAAAGGTTGCTGACACCTTTCATATTCATTGCATCTGTTATCACCAAACCCGTAAACCCCAACTCTTTTTTTAGTTTGATGTTGATTATTTTTGGTGACAATGTGGCCGGAATCTTTGCATTAGCATCGAGCGCCGGAACATGTAAATGCCCGGTCATTACTGCACCAATTCCTCTATTGATGAGGTATGCGAATGGAAATAATTCGAGCGAATCGAGTTGTGTTTTTGTTTGTTTAATTACCGGGAGGTCGTGATGAGAATCGGTTTGTGTATCCCCATGTCCCGGAAAATGTTTGGCAGTGGCCAATACCCCGGCATCCTGCATTCCACTTGCATACAACCACGACTTGCGTGCAACCTGTAACTTGTCTTCTCCAAACGACCTGTGATTGATGATCGGATTGGCCGGATTGATATTGACGTCGCAAACAGGCGCCATGTTCATGTGAACGCCCAGCATACGGCATTGCTGTCCAATTTCAAATCCCATCCGGTAAATCAGTGAGTCATTTGAAATGGCTCCCAATGCCATTTGAGCGGGATAATTCAGTGTCGAATCCAATCTGAAACCAAGTCCTGTTTCTGCATCAATGGCAACAAGCAATGGTATTTTTGAAGCTTGCTGAAGTTTGTTGCTGATATTTGCCTGATTGACCGGGCCACCCTGCATGAAAATAATTCCGCCAACCTGATACTGATCGATCAGTTTTAAAAGCTCATCGCTTTTTTGATTCTTCATATTTGAATAAGCCTGAATCATGAACAATTGACCAATCTTCTGATCGAGGCTCAGATTGTTCATGATCGAATCGACCCATCGATCATTCGACATTTTCTGGAATGGTGGATTTTGTTGGGCGGAGCAATATCCTGAAAATAAAATCAGGATACTCAATATTGTAATATATCTCTTCATCGCGTATCTGTTCAATTGGTAAAGGTAAAAAACAATGTGAATTCCGATATTTTTCGGAAAGCGATTTGAATAAAAAACCAATCAATTCTATGTACAGATTTGTTGATAAATTAATACACTTCATCTCTATTGAAAAATCAGTTGCAATTCGCATCAATAAAGCATTTTGCATCACAAAAATCCACAATTCAGCACAAATTATAGTTTAAAATGCTCTAAAAAGCTGCGTTTTTGGAACTTATTGCCCAGAATGTTAAAATATGTGAAAATCATTTGTTACTTTTGATACCAAACTACGTCTGTTTTTCGTTGTTTATAAAAAAAATTCCTTGAAGAAACTTGGCTACATACTGCTACTTATACTCGCTTTCGGCTATTTTATTTCGTGCGAAGACGAGAAGTATCTTTCATCCTCGGATGTAAAGCTTCGTTTCTCTGTTGATACAGTGATGTTTGACACTGTATTTACTACCATCGGTTCAACTACCCAGCATTTAAAAATATACAATCCATATAAACAAAAAGTTTTAATCTCTTCGGTTAAGCTTGCAAAAGGTGAAATGTCCAATTTCAGGTTAAATATTAATGGTGTTTCTGCCAATGAAGTATATGATCTTGAAATTGCTCCCTTCGATAGTTTATACATTTTTGTTGAAGTGACGATTGATCCAAGTGGTCAGAATCTGCCTTTGGTTGTGAAGGATTCAATTGTTTTTGTTACGAATTCGAACCGGCAGGATGTTGATCTGGTTGCCTGGGGACAGGATTTTGTGCTGATCAGACAACAAAGATTGAAGAATACCACCTGGACGAACGAAAAACCTTATCTGGTTTATAATTATGCTTTTGTTGACAGTAATGCGACTCTTACCATTGAGCCGGGCACCAAAATTTATTTTCACAAAGAGGCAGGTTTGTATGTAAAAGGCAAGGTGTTGGCCAAAGGAACTGTTGAAAACCCGATTGTTTTTCATGGCGACAGGCTCGAAGATGTTTATTCAAATGTACCTGATCAGTGGAATGGTATTTTGTTGTATTCGGGAAGTTTGAACAATGAATTCACCAATGTTGAAATAAAAAATGCCAACATCGGCTTGCAAGTTGGTAACATTGAAAATGAGGGTTATGCTTCGGTGAAACTCTCCAATGCAAAAATTCAGAACATGGCTTATGCCGGAATTTTCGCAATGAAGTCGGAGATAATTGCTGACAACTGTTTAATTACCAATTGTGGGTTTTATGCAGTTGCTTTGCTTGTAGGTGGAAGTTATGAATTTAATCATTCAACTATTGCAAACTATTGGGGAGGTTACGGATTTAAAGCCCGTTCAACTCCTTCTCTGCAAATTCAAAACTACCTGATTATTAGTAAAGATAAGCCTGCATATATAGGCGATCTGTCGAAAGCAAATTTTGGAAACTGCATCATTGCCGGAAATATTATTGACGGAAACGAACTTCTGCTTGGTAAAAGAGCTGAAGCATTGTTTAATTACAAGTTCGATAAATGTCTCATTCAGGTGGCCGATACTTTCAAAACATCAAATGCCGATCATTTTGTCAATATACTGAAAGGCTTAGATCCTAAGTTTGTCGATCCTTACAAGAAATATAATTTCGAGCTCGACACTTTAAGTCCTGCCAAAGATGCCGGAAGACTGAGTATTGGCCGGCTGGTTCCAACTGATTTGAAAGGGCGCGACCGTCTTCTTGATAAAGGTCCGGATCTTGGTGCATTGGAACGTCAGGAGAAAAAAGCAAAATAATTTTTCCTGAATTTTATTGCTGGTTCGTTTCATGCTTTTCCAATCAATATGAGACACATCGTTTTATTGCTACTGATAATTTTCTCAATTGTTTCGAAATGCTTTTCTCAGACAAATAAGTTGAGCGATGAGTTTACCTTCATGTTTTACAATACCGAAAATTTCTTCGATTGTGAAAATGATTCCCTTACACAAGATGATGAATTTACTCCTGATGGTGCCAGAAGATGGAATTATAACCGGTTTTATGACAAAGCGGATCGTTTGGCAAAGGTTATTTTAGCTGCAGGAAAATGGAATGCCCCGATTTTAGTTGGTCTTTGTGAAGTTGAAAGTCAGCAAGCTCTTGAGGTTTTGGTTAAACAAACCCCGCTCAATAAATTCAATTATAAGATTATTCACAAAGATTCTCCTGATGTGCGTGGAATTGATGTAGCATTTATTTACAGGTCTGAATTGTTTAAACCTTTTGATTATAAAGCAATTCCATTAACTGATCCACTCAATTCGAAATTTAAATCAAGGGATATCCTTCGGGTTAGCGGAATCTTGAACAATGGCGACACAATCCATGTTTTTGTAAATCACTGGCCTTCGAGGTATGGCGGTATAATGGAAACGGTTCGTTTACGAGGTTTGGCAGCCAAAACATTGAAAAAGTCAATTCAGGAATTGTTTACTGATTATCCGAAAGCAAAAATAATTTGTATGGGCGATTTTAACGACACACCAGAAGATGAAAGTTTGTCACGGATTCTAAATGCAGTGAAAAACGATAATCCTGAAGTTAAAGGCGAAATGATTAATCTTTCCTTCAGATGGATGACACATCCGGTTCAAACCCTTAAAAATATGTATTCATGGCAGGTGTTCGATCAGCTAATAGCTTCAGATTATTTTCTTGAAAGTGGTTCTTTCGTGACATCAATAAAAGCCGAAATTTTTGATGCTGCTTTTTTATTGGAGCCCGATAAAAAGTATGGTGGAGTAAAGCCGAAAAGAACCTATGTTGGTTTTAAGCACCAGGATGGATTCTCCGATCATCTTCCGGTGTTGTTAAAGTTCCAGTTGGTATATCATTGATTGATAGCAGGTATTAATCCCATTTCCTTTCCTTTTTCAAGCATAAACTGGTAGGCCGGTTCTTGTTCGTTGGGAATTATGCCGTCCAGTATCGCATCTTTTATTGCTGCTTTAATCAAACCTACTTCACGGCAAGGTTCCAGTCCGAAAACTTCCATAATGGTTTCTCCTGAAACAGGTGGCTGAAAATTTCGGATATGATCACGTTCTTCAAGGTCTTTCAGTTTTTGCCTGACAAGCTGAAAATTCCCGTAGTACTTTTTGACTTTTTCAGGATTTTTAGAAGTGATGTCTGCTTCGCAAAGGGTCATCAAATCATCCACATCATCACCTGCTTCGAACAATAACCTGCGAATGGCCGAGTCAGTTACCACTTCTTCAGAAAGCACAATTGGACGCATGTGAAGTTCAACAATCTTCTGCACATATTTCATCTTCTCGTTTAAAGGGAATTTCATCCGTTTAAATAGTGCCGGTACCATTTTGGCTCCTACAAAATTGTGCGAATAGAAAGTCCAGCCAAGTTGAGGCGAGTACTTTTTTGTCGCAGGTTTGGCAATGTCGTGCAAAAGTGCTGACCATCTGAGCCACAGATTGTTTGTGTTGGGCGCAATTCTGTCAAGTACCTCCAGGGTGTGGTAAAAGTTGTCTTTGTGGCCAACTCCTTTCACTACTTCGCGTCCTTTCATCCGGTGCAATTCAGGAAAAATAAGCTCAAGCAAACCAGTTTGGTCGAGCAACCGGAATCCTACGGAAGGTTTATTGGAAAGAATTATCTTATTTAGTTCTTCGCCGATTCTTTCTTTCGAGATAATGTGGATTCGGTTATTGTTGAGTGAAATCGCTTCAAGTGTTTTTTCTTCAATTGTGAATCTCAGTTGTGTTGCGAACCTGATGGCACGCATCATTCGCAAAGGGTCGTCTGAAAATGTAATGCCTGGTTCAAGCGGGGTTCGAATAATCTTATCCGTTATGTCCTGAATGCCTCCGAACGGATCAATCAGCTCGCCAAAACGATCTTTGTTCAGGCAAATTGCCAGTGCATTAATGGTGAAATCCCGACGGTTCTGGTCTTCTTCCAGTGTGCCATTTTCAACCATTGGTTTGCGTGAATCTTCGTTATACGATTCTTTTCTGGCGCCAACAAATTCAACCTCAAGCGATTGATATTTAAGCATGGCAGTTCCAAAAGTCTTAAAAACACTGACCTGAATATTCGGGCCTAATTTTTTTGCGACTATTTCAGCAAGCTCAATGCCGTTTCCAACAGTAACGATATCAATATCCGGTGAGTTGCGGTTTAAAATCAAATCCCTGACAAAACCGCCGATGACGTATGTTTCCTGTTTTAATTGGTCTGCAGCTTCTGATATGACTTTAAATATGGTATGTTTTAAATGTTTCTTCATTCGAAAATGTCGTTATTTATTAATTGATTATTAAGCGTTCTCATGGAACTCACACGCCAGAATGCATCCACCATGAACGTTCATTTTCATTCTTTTTTTGTGCCGCCACCGTTAAAATAATTTTCTGAGGCGTGTTCGTTTCATGTAATAAATTCAGGAAATATGGTATTTAAATAAGTATATATGACAATTTGTTTTTATAATTGTGACAAAATTACCATTAATTGCTTTTTAGCGCTCAATTAAAACTTTTTATTTTAATGGCATGTGAATTGATATGCACATATAAGAAAATGTATATATTTATATAATTAAAATTCAAAATCATGTTAGAACATTTAACCAAAGAGACATTCAAAGAAAAAGTATTCAACTTTGAACTCAATAAGGAATGGAAATTTGAAGGAACAACTCCTTGTATGATTGATTTTTATGCCGATTGGTGCGGTCCGTGTAAAATGGTAGCCCCGGTGTTGGAAGAACTGCAAAAGGAATATGGCAGCAATCTGGTTATTTACAAGGTGAATACCGAAGACGAACGCGAATTGTCGGCTGTATTTGGTGTACAAAGTATTCCTTCATTGTTGTTTGTGCCGCTTGACGGTCAGCCACAAATGGCGATGGGAGCACTTCCAAAAGCAACCTTTGAGCAAGCAATTTCCGAAGTTCTGAAAGTTCAAAAACCAGTCATAAATTAATTTAGTTACGACAATAATTCCAGAATTTTCTCAAGGTGTATTCCTCTGGAACCTTTTATAAGTATAAGTTTATTTTCAATAGGTTGTGTTTTTAGGTAGTTGGAAAGGAGTTCGGCGTTGTCGAACTTCTTTCTTTTATTTCCGGCAATTGCCTTTTTAAATTGCGGACCAACCAGATAGACTTCTGAAAAATTTTGTGATTCAATAAAATCTACGATTTTCTGGTGCTCTTCGTCTGATACTTCGCCCAATTCGAGCATATCGCCCAGTATGACACACTTTTGATCATTCTGGATGTTTGCAAAATTGGTGAGGGCCATCATCATACTGGTTGGATTTGCGTTGTAGGCATCCATGATAATGGTATTCTTTTCTTTCCTGATCAGTTGTGAACGGTTGTTCGACGGGGTATATTCTTCCAGCGCTTTCTGAATAAGCAATGGATCAACCGCGAAATATTTGCCAATGCAGGCGGCAGCAAGCAGATTCTCAAAATTGTAGTCGCCTATCAATTTCGATTTTAAATATAGCCAGCCTTTCGGAAAAAGTGCCTTAACCACCAAACTGTATCCGGTAGTGGCCAATTCTCCGGTCAAAAAACAGCCGTCCGATTTTCCGTAGGTAATTTGCTCCAGATTTATTGCCTGTTTAATCAACAGCGGATTGTCTGCATTGATAAAGCATTTTCCACCTTTCTGCCTGATGAAACCGTACATTTCAGACTTTGTTTGGATAACGCCCTCAAAAGAGCCAAATCCTTCCAGATGAGCTTTTCCCATATTTGTTACCATTCCAAAATCAGGATTGGCTATGTCGCACAATAGTTTGATCTCGCCAATGTGATTAGCGCCCATTTCAATAATTCCGATTTCTGTTTCCGGGGTCATTGCCAAAATGGTTAGCGGAACTCCGATATGGTTATTTAAGTTTCCCTGAGTAAAATTAATTTTGAATTTTTCCGACAGAACTGCAGCGATTAGCTCTTTTGTAGTCGTTTTTCCGTTTGTTCCGGTTATTGCCAGTATTGGTATTTTAAGTTCATCGCGATGAAATCTGGCAAGTTTTTGTATGCTGGTCAAAACATCGTCCACCAAAATAGTGCGGTCGTCAACGGCAAATTCGGGTTCGTCAATTACTGCAAATGCTGCACCTTTTGCCAATGCATCACCTGCATACTTATTCCCGTTGAAATTTTCTCCTTTCAAAGCAAAGAAAATACTGTTGGCCGGAATGTTTCTTGAATCGGTAGTTACTATCGGGTACTGCCTGAAAAGTTCGTATAATTTGGCTGTTTCCATGATTTATTAAAAAAGAAAACCTCACTTTTTCAAAAATGAGGTTTTTATATTGAATAGAAATTTCTCTTTAAAATCCATCAGGACTTCCAACTCGGGTCATTGCGCAACGGAATCCAAGGTCGTTAGCTGCTTCCGTTTCCGGCATATACCTTCGTGTTCCGGGAATCAGCCAGTAGGGGCGGTCTTTCCAGCTTCCACCTTTATAAACCCGGGAATTGTCGGAGATCAATGAAGAGAACTGACCTTCTTTAGCCGATTGAATATACATCGAATTGGTTTGTGTTTTATCTTTTAACGCATTCCAGTCGTCTCCTTCAATGATTTGCGAACGATAATCGCCATCCTTGAAGTTACGGGCATCGGCAATTGTATCTTTGATCAATTCGCCGTATATGTCACGCATGAGTTTTCCCTCAGCATCGGTGCGGTATTTTGTAAATGTATTTCCCCGGAAAGGTTGAAATTCTGCAACATCATCGGATGATAACGGGCGGTAAACATCATATACCCATTCGTTTACATTACCGGCCATACAATAAAGGCCGTAATCGTTTGGTTGGTACGACATAACAGGTGCAGTAATATCGGCATTGTCGTTAAGTGAACCTGCCATACCCATCAAGTCACCCCGGCCACGTGTGAAGTTGGCCATCATTCTTCCCTTGGTTTTTTTAGAATTATCACGAAGATAACTTCCGTTCCATGGATATAATTTGCGGTCGGTCAATAATTCATCTTCTGTATTTCCAACCAGGCCAAGCGCTGCATATTCCCATTCAGCTTCGGTCGGGAGGCGATAGTTTGGTAGCAAAAGCCCATCTTCCCAACGTATTCTCCGGCCTGCACCGGCAGCGTCTTTCAGTGGCTTTTTTCCTTCAGTACCCTGATACAATCCTGCAAGGAACGATTCAGTAGTAAATACATTTTGACCACTTTGAGTCTCGTCAGGAGTGATGACTCCTTTATCTATAAGAACTTTTTCGTTCACGCGATCGGTTCTCCATTTTGAATAAGTATCAGCCTGTTTCCATGAAACTCCTACAACAGGATAGTTTCCGTATGCCGGATGACGAAGATAATTGTTAACATACGGTTCATTGTATGCCAATTCTTCACGCCAAACCAATGTGTCGGGCAGTGCAGTCTGGTATTTTTCGGGATTTTCAGGATAAACCCTTTTTAGCCAGAAAAGATATTCGCGGTAATCAAGATTTGAAACCTCAGATTCATCCATGTAAAAGGAAGCAACTGTAACTCTTCTCGGAAGATTGTTCCAATCGAACATCACATCCTGTTCAACGCGACCCATCGAGAATGTTCCTCCCTGTATGAAAATCAATCCGGGACCTGTTGCCTGTGCATAATTGTCATCAGACTGAAAACCACCCAGTTTAGGATCGCCAAACTGCCATCCTGTTGAATGTGAAACGTCTGATTTTTTGCCGCCCTTTCCAAATAATCCGCACCCTGCCATTAATGCAGCAAGACCAAATACCATTATGGATTTTAATTTCATCTGTTTATATCTTTTCCGTTATTTTTAAGACCCACAAATATAACTAAATTGTTGAATTGATATTGTTCGCGTATTCAAACTTTTTTTCGCACGAAGTTGTTTGAACTTTGTACTTTTGCTTTTCGCTTGAGGCGTCTGCGTGGGAAATGTTAGTATCAGAAATATAAGCTAACAATATAAATCCGGTTTGATCGTTTAGTGAATAATTTATTTAAAACACGAAAATGCGAAGTTTATTGCTTTTTTTGGTGCTGCTTTTTAATGCCACACTCCTTTGGTCGGTCGATTTTCACAGAACAATTGTATGGCATCAAACCGATTCGGTTGTTAAATCTGAATTAAATCAAGGTACAGATTTTTTTGAAGGAGCGGTTTTAACCGGAAGAAGCAAATTGCCTTTCTGGATGGAAAATTTCGAGCTACAATCCTCAAATGCTGAAGTTTCTATTTCAAATACCGTATTCGAACCTTTTAACAATCCTTCAATCATAATGCATGATTCTATTGGTGCCGAACTGAAATATTCGAAAGATATTGGTACATCAGCAGGTAAATCATATATGCGTGTGTCTGTTTTCCCGTTTGTTAAAAGGGACAATCAAATTCTGAAATTAACTGAATTTACACTTTCTGTCAGCGAAACTTCCAATGTGCTGAAATCAGCAACGGCTAGCTACCAGTGGAAGACAACTTCATTGCTTGCTTCAGGAAAATGGACTAAAATTAAAACCAAAAATAAAGGTATATACAAAATTACATTCGATCAGTTAAGATTATGGGGGTTTGCCAATCCTGAAAAAGTGGTGCTGTATGGAAACGGAGGGCTTATGCTTCCGGTTTTAAACAAGGATTTAAAGACCGATGACCTGCTGTTATATCCTGTTTGGAAGGGAAAAGACAATGCAAACAAAGATTGTTTGTTCTTTTATTCCTCCGGAAGTATTCAGTTTAACCGAAATGCCCAAACCGGCAACTTTACCCATCAGCAAAATTATTATTCGACTGAAACCTATTTTTATTTGTCGGAACAAGGTACTCCTTTGCTTATTGAGAAAGCTGCGGAACTGACCGAAAGTGCCGGCAGACAAGTATCTTCCTTCCCAAACTATACATTTTACGAAAAGGAATTGCTCAACTTAATTTCATCGGGCAGTCAATGGTTTGGCGAACGTTTTAATCAGGGCGCATCGCATACTATTGGTTTGTCGCTTGATAATCCTGATTTGAGCAAAGCTGCCACAATTACGGTTGCAACTGCCGGCAAGTCTTCTCTGGCCAGCAGTATGAATGTATTTCTGAATGATAAATCAATTGGAAATATTGCATTTCAGGCACTTGCCACCAATGATGCCACTGAAGTTCATGCACACGAAAGGGTAATAAATTATACCGAAACACTTCCCTCAAAAAATCTTACACTGAAATTGACTTACAATGCAGGTAACAGTTCGTCTGAAGCCTGGCTTGACTATATCTCTGTCAACTACCAAAGTCCTTTGAATATGGCTGGCGACATCACTTATTTCAGGGGAAGGGGTGCTGAAGGCGCTGCTCAGATTTCAGAATTTGTACTCTCAGGCGCCACTTCGGGATTGAAAATATTTGATGTAACCAACCTTCATCAGATGGTTGAAATGCCTGCAGGTTTTGCTGGCAGCCAAATGAAATTTAAGTCGAATTCACTGCTCATGATGGAATATGTTGCTTTTAACCCTTCAGGAACAACCATTCCTGTACCTGAATTGGTTGGCGAGATTGCAAATCAGAATTTACATGCAGGCAATTTATCTGAAATGATTATTGTTGCACATCCCAGCTTTTTAAATGTTGCCAACGAATTGGCCGAATTCCATCGCACCAGCGATCAAATGACCGTTCAGGTGGTTACTCCGGAAGTAATTTACAACGAGTTTTCAGGCGGACTGCCAGATCCGTCGGGATTTCGCAATTATTTCAGGATGTGCTACGACCGCGGAAATCAATCAGGAAAGAAAACGTTGAAATATATTTTATTGTTGGGTGATGGCACGTTTGACAACCGAAATGTTCAGGGCAAAAACCTGAATTTTATACCAACCTATCAGTCGGTTAATTCTCTTTCGCCTGTTGAGTCGTTTGTTACCGATGATTTTTTTGTGATGCTCGACGAAAATGAAGGCGGTTCTACTGGGATTATTGACCTTGGCATTGGACGGATACCAGCGCGCACCAAAGATGAAGCTGAAATTGTATTGGATAAAATAAAAAATTACCGGCTTCGGGAGACGATGGGAAACTGGCGAAATGTGGTGACTTTTATTGGCGATGACGAAGATAACAGTACCCACATGTGGCAGTCGGAGCAACTCGCAAATTTGGTAAATACTAACTATCCGGCTTTTTATACCGATAAAATTTACTTTGACGCTTACCGGCAGATTTCGACTTCAGGAGGTGAAAAGTATCCTGATGTTACGGCTGCCATCAATAACAGGGTGAAACAAGGCACGCTGGTAATGAATTATACCGGACATGCCAATGCCAAAAACCTGGCCGATGAAAATGTTCTGGATGTTGGAGCCATCAACTCCTGGAGCAATTCCAAACGATTGCCGATTTTCGTAACTGCTACCTGCGAATTCAGTCGTTTCGATGACAATGAAACCTCGGCAGGTGAGCACATCCTTTTTAATCCGATCGGTGGTGGAATTGGTCTGTTTTCAACTACCCGGCTGGTTTATTCAGGCGCTAATTTTATTCTTAACCGCCAGTTTTTCAAGAACATTTTCGAGAAAGATGAGCAAGGCAATCACCTTCGGATGGGTGATGTGATGCGACTGGCAAAGGCATCTGCCAATACGGGCATCAATCAGCTTAATTTCACGTTGTTGGGCGATCCTGCCTTGCGATTGGCATATCCCGATTTTCAGGTAAAAACAAGTACTATCAATGGTAAAGATGTTAATGTACAAACTGATACTATAGGATCGCTTACAGTTGTTACGATCAAAGGTTTTGTTGCCGATAACAGCGGGGCAAAGATGACTTCGTTTAATGGCGAAATTATTCCAACCGTTTACGACAAAGCCATGCAGGTAAAAACACTGGGAAATTCAGGTGAAACACCGATGGATTATACCGTACAGAATAATATTATTTATAAAGGGCTGGCAAGCGTTAAAGATGGTGAATTCGAGTTTTCGTTTTTTGTCCCGAAAGATATTTCATTCAAGCTGGGCAAGGGGAAAATTCTTTACTATGCTTACACTGAAACTATGGATGCTCATGGTTCTTTCGATGGTTTTTATGTGGGCGGTTCATCCGGTAATTCAATTTCGGATTCAAAAGGGCCGGAAATTAATTTGTTCCTGAACACGGAATCGTTTAAAGACGGAGGGAAGGTGAGTGCCAGTTCTGTTTTAATTGCCAATATTACTGATGAAAATGGCATTAACACCGCGGGTACCGGAATCGGGCACGATATCACTGCTGTTCTCGATGGCGATTATTCGAATGTAATGGTGCTGAATGATTTTTTTCAGTACGATAAGAATAGTTATACCAGTGGTAAAATTGTTTTTCCGCTGAGTAATCTGGCTGAGGGAAATCATACTTTAACCGTAAAAGTTTGGGACGTGCTGAATAATTCGTCGGAGGTGGAAATTAATTTCGTGGTGAAGGACGATTTGCTGATTGAAAGTATAGCGTGTTACCCAAATCCGGTGCAGGACAAAACCAGTTTTGTTTTTTCACACAATCAACCTGACGAAACTTTTGATGTAACGCTTGAAGTTTTCCAGACTTCAGGAACACGGGTTGACATGCTACAAAGGAAAGTTGGTTCGCAGGGAACCGAAAGCCTTCCGTTTGAATGGACTCCTTCCTCAAGGCTGGTGAAAATGACACCGGGTGTTTACATCTACCGGGTGACAGCAACAATTGATGGAAAAACAGGCAGTGCATCGGGAAGATTCGTATATGTATATCGCTAAATAATGAGGAAGTACCGGAATTTTCAATACTATTTCAGGAGAAAGTCCGTTTAGCAATTTGAGTTAACTCAGGTTGAAACTCCTCAACAAAGCCCTATATTTGCAAATTCATAATTTTGACCAATTTAATATGAAGAAGTTAAACGTATTATTGACTGTAGTTCTTTTGTTAGTTTTGTTTGTACAATATGCAAATGCACAAAAAACCTCCACTACCGGAGCAAATACAATCACTACTGGTGTGCCGTTTTTAACCATTGCCCCCGATTCACGTGGCGGTGCAATGGGTGATGCAGGCGTTGCCACTTCACCTGACGCCAGCTCGCAACACTGGAACCCTGCAAAATATGCCTTTGCCGAAAGTGAAATGGGTGTCGCATTGTCATACACTCCATGGTTGCGCAATTTGGTATCTGACATCAATCTTGCCTATTTGGTAGGTTATAAACGATTGGATGAAAATCAAACCTTGAGTGCATCGCTTCGATACTTTACATTGGGCGATATTACTTTTATGAGCGAATACGGTGATCCAACCGGGCAGCAGAGTCCGAATGAATTTGCTGTTGACTTTGGTTACACCCGTTTATTATCTGAAAAATTTTCCGGAGCAGTCGCAATTCGTTATATCCGTTCAGATCTCACAGGTGGACAGCTGGTAAATGGAACCGAAACCCATGCCGGCAATTCTTATGCTGCCGACGTTGCTTTTTACTATCAGAATGAAATTCGTGTCAACCGGAAAATGTCAACTTTGGCAGCCGGGATTGACATCTCAAATATTGGAGCCAAAATTTCTTACACCGACGGTGAAACCAAAGATTTTATTCCAACCAACCTGAAACTGGGGGTTTCCTATAAAACGGAAATGGACAAGTACAATACTATTACGATTGCCCTGGATGCAAATAAATTATTGGTTCCAACTCCTGATACTGCCAGTGTGGATATCATTACCGGCTTAGGTTCAGGGAAATCGGTTGTTGCAGGTATGTTCAGTTCATTTAGTGATGCTCCAGGAGGGATGGCAGAAGAGTTCAGAGAAATTAACTTTTCGATAGGTGCAGAATACTGGTACAACAAACAATTTGCTTTGCGTGCCGGTTATTATTACGAAGATCAAACCAAAGGAAACCGCAAATTTTTTACAGCAGGCGCTGGTTTGAAAATGAATGTTTTTGCGCTCGATTTTTCTTATCTGCTGCCAGTAGCACAAAATAATCCACTGGCCAATACCCTTCGGTTTACGCTCTCATTCGACTTCGAAGCGTTTAACAAACAGAGACGATAACAATATGAATTTCCGGATAGGTTACGGATACGATGTACACCGTTTAGCTGAGGGCGAGACCTTGTGGTTAGGCGGTGTTCTGATTCCTCACAGCAAAGGAACTGTTGCCCATTCCGATGGAGATGTGTTGCTTCATGCCTTGTGCGATGCAATGTTGGGTGCAGCTAAAATGGGTGATATCGGGAGACACTTTCCTGATACTTCTTCAGACTACAAAAACATTGACAGCAAGATTTTACTGGCACAAACCAATGAATTGATTGCGACAAAAAACTACCGGGTCGGAAACCTGGATGTAACCGTGGCTGCACAACAACCCAAACTCAAACTGTTTATTCCTGAAATGGAAGAAACCATTGCCCGAATTCTTGGGATAGATGTCGATGCTGTTTCAATCAAAGCCACCACCACCGAAGAACTGGGTTTTGAGGGCAGGCAAGAAGGCATTTCGGTTCATGCAGTGGTATTACTTGTTAAGGAATATTGTAAATAAAATAACCACATAGGCACATAGAAAACATAGTTGTAATTTTTCTATGTGAACTATGTGCCTATGTGGTTTAAAATTAACAGAATGAAAAAAACACTCGTCATCGGGGCAAGCGAGAATCCCGATCGTTATTCGAACAAGGCCATCAAAGCTTTACTATCGCACAATCACGAAGTTGTTGCGTTGGGATTGAAAAAAGGTTCTGTCGAGGGAGTTGCTTTCCAAACTGAAAAGCTTCAGCTCGAAAATATTGATACTGTAACAATGTATGTCGGGCCGCAAAACCAGCCTGAGTATTATTCCTATATAATTGGGTTAAAGCCTCGTCGCGTGATCTTTAATCCCGGCACCGAAAATCCAACATTTATCAGTCAACTTAAAGCTGCCGGTATTTATCCTGAAATTGCCTGTACCTTGGTTTTACTTGCAACCGGACAATTCGAATAATGGAAACAATCCATTCTATTCAGGAATTTGAACAACTTTTAGCTGATGAGGATGTCGTACTGGCGTATTTTTCCACTGAAATTTGCTCAGTTTGCAAAGTGTTGAAACCGAAAGTTTCAGAAATGGTCGCTGAATCATTCCCACTGATGAAAATGGTCTTTGTAGAATCAGATAAACTACCTGAACTGGCTGCCCAAAACCGTGTTTTTGCTGCTCCAACAGTAGTCGTTTTCTTTGCCGGACGCGAAACAATCCGCAAAAGCCGGGCATTTGGCATTGACGAATTACGCGCCGAAATTCAACGACCGTATTCGATGATGTTTGAAGCCCCCTAAATCCCCCAAGGGTGACTTTTGGCTATTCGGATTTAAAGGTATTAACCCCAATCGAAAAGTTTTAAGAATTGCTATCTCTAAACTCCCTTCCCTTTTGGGGAAGGGCTGGGGATGGGGCTAAACAACCCATCAATCATCTTTTCGTCCGTCAGATTTGGCAACGTGACGATCAGGTTGGGATTTTCCTGCATGGCGCGTTGAATGGCAAACATGGCCGGTTTGTTGCGTGCCCAGCTACGTCGGGCAATTCCGTTGTTCACGTCCCAATGTAGCATTTGTTTCAGTCGCCGGTCGGCATCTTCGGAGCCATCTATCGTCATGCCAAATCCGCCGTTGATCACTTCTCCCCAGCCAACACCGCCTCCATTGTGGATGGAGACCCAGGTAGCGCCGCGAAACGAATCGCCAATCACATTCTGAATCGCCATATCGGCAGTAAATGCTGATCCGTCGTAAATATTCGAGGTTTCGCGGTAGGGTGAATCGGTCCCTGAAACATCGTGGTGGTCGCGTCCCAAAACAACCGGTGCGCTGATAATTCCTTCCCTGATCGCTTTGTTGAATGCTTCGGCAATTTTGGTTCGTCCTTCACAATCAGCATACAGTATGCGTGCCTGAGAGCCAACAACCAGATTGTTTTTTCCGGCTTCTGCAATCCAGTGAATATTGTCCTGTAACTGGTTTTTTATTTCCGAAGGAGCATGTTTGGCTATTTCTTTTAAAACCTGAAGTGCAATTTCATCGGTTTTCTGAAGATCTTTTGGATCGCACGAGCAGCAAACCCAGCGGAAAGGCCCAAATCCGTAATCGAAAAACAATGGGCCCATGATATCCTGAACGTATGATGGATAGCTGAAACTCCCGTCAGTATTGGTTATTGTGGCGCCTGCACGTTTGGCTTCGAGCAAAAAGGCATTTCCGTAGTCCCAGAAATACATCCCTTTTGCCGAAAGCTGGTTGATTGCATTTGCCTGTCGGCACAAACTTTCATACACTTTCTCCTGAAAAAGTACCGGGTTTTCAGCCATCATTTGGTTCGACTCTTCCAGCGAAAATCCTACGGGATAATAACCACCGGCAAACGGATTGTGCAACGAAGTCTGGTCGGTTCCCAAATCAACAGAAATGTTTTCTTCAGCCAGCTTCTCCCAAAGGTTAACGATATTTCCCTGGTAGGCCAGTGAGACGGCCTCTTTGTTTTGGCTGGCTTTCAGCATCCGTACAATCAGTTTGTCAAGATCTAAGAATACCTCATCTACCCAACCTTGCTGATGTCTGGTGACAACCACTTTCGGGTTTATTTCAGCAATAACAGCCACCATGCCAGCAATAACCGCCGCTTTTGGTTGTGCGCCCGACATTCCTCCTAGTCCCGACGAGACGAATATTTTCCCTGCGACCTGTCCGTCACTACGCATTCTGGCAGCATTCAAAAGGGTAATAGTAGTTCCGTGCACAATTCCCTGCGGCCCGATGTACATGAACGAACCGGCAGTCATTTGTCCGTATTGCGAAACACCCAGCGCGTTCATGCGTTCGTAATCGTCGCGGCCCGAGTAATTTGGGATTACCATGCCATTGGTTACCACCACACGGGGAGCGTCTTTGTGTGAAGGAAAAAGTCCCATCGGATGCCCGGAATACATCACCAGTGTCTGTTCGTCGGTCATTTCCGATAGATATTTCATTGTGAGCCTGTATTGCGCCCAGTTCTGAAAAACAGCCCCGTTTCCGCCGTAAGTGATTAGCTCGTGAGGGTGTTGGGCAACTGCATGATCCAGATTGTTTTGAATCATCATCATGATAGAAGCTGCCTGAAGTGATTTGTAAGGATAATCTTTCAGCGGTCGGGATTTCATTTCATAGTCGGGACGAAGCCGGTGCATGTAAATCCGGCCATATTGTCGCAATTCATCCAGAAATTCGGATGCCAATCGGACATGATGTTCGGGCTTAAAATACCTTAGGGCATTCTGAACGGCCAGCTTCTTTTCCAAAGTATTGAGAATGTCTTTTCGTTTAGGTGCGTGATTTACAGAAGGGTTAAATGGTTTCATCACGGGCAAAACCTCCGGAATCCCTTCCTGAATGGCTTTTTTAAATTCGGCTGTGTTCATAATTTCCAATTGTGGTTCACCTTTTGAAGTGTGGGTTATAACGGTAAAATTGCGACATTCCCCGATATTTACATGTATCTTGGTGGCAGTTTTGCAACATTTGCCGAACTTATATTTATCATTGATTGTTAAATTTAAGTGTTGTAAGATTATAAATTAATAATTAAATAAAAAATGAAAAAGACGTGGATTATACTGGCAGTTATTGCCGTTTTGATTTTGATGGTGTATTCGTCGGTAAAAAGTTCATACAACAACATGGTTAGTATGGAAGAAGGAGTGACTGCACAGTGGTCGCAGGTTGAGAACGTTTACCAACGCCGTTCTGATCTGATTCCTAATCTGGTGAACACCGTAAAAGGATATGCCGATTTTGAACAGGAAACGCTTACACAGGTTATTGAGGCCCGTGCCAAAGCTACCTCAGTGAATATTAATCCTGATAAGCTGGATGCACAATCGATCCAGAATTTTCAGAATGCCCAAACTGGATTGTCCTCTGCTTTGAGCAAATTGATGGTGGTGGTGGAAAAATACCCTGAGCTGAAGGCCAATCTGGGATTTTTAGATTTGCAGGCTCAGTTGGAAGGTACCGAAAACCGAATTACTGTGGAACGCATGAAATTCAACCAAAGTGCCCAGACTTATAATACTTTTATCCGTAAGTTCCCAAAAAACATTTTTGCCGGAATGTTCGGATTTGAGAAGAAAGCCTACTTCGAAGCTGATGCAGGCGCTGAAAAAGCTCCTGAAGTGCAGTTTTAATGCTACCAGCTGCTGGCTGCTAGCTACTGGCCAGTCGCCCGCTGCCAGTCGCCAGATGCATTTTTTTAATAAACAAAAATCCTCACAACTATGTCAGTCGAAAATTTTTTCAGTAAAGAAGAAAAAAAGCAGATTACAGATGCCATTGCCGAAGCT